>JAEEGF010090319.1_pt1 | contig 14002 bp, 11 predicted proteins | sample 9134171 | NCBI WGS metagenome assembly JAEEGF01 (sample SAMN16246542, study PRJNA631951) | gut metagenome | biome: gut microbiome; feature: rumen; material: AP-attached | host: Bos | place: Iran: Karaj | collected 2018-10
CAAGACACACGGCCAGGATAAGCCTGTATATGATTCTCATGGTATATTATTCTTTGTTCGGTTTCAAAAGTTTCTCCGGGTCGAGCCCGAGAAGTTCAATCTTTTTGAGTACGGCAGGCAGTTCATTCTCTATGAATTCTTTCCTGGAACTTTCGAGTACGATCTCCCTGGAATCAGGAGAGATGAAATAGCCTATTCCGCGCTTGTTGTAGATGACGCCTTCGAGGGTTAGTTTCTCGTAGGTCCTCATGACGGTATTCGGATTGACTCCGATGGTCGCACCGTATTCCCTTACAGAAGGGATGCGGTCCTCCGGCTTGAGTTCACCGGACAGGATCCTCTCGCAGATTGCGTCCCGGATCTGCAGGTAGATGGCTTTGTTTGGATTGAATTCCATGATACGAGAATTAATGTTGCAAGTTCTTGACCCTGAACCACGACCATATGCCGCATCCGATTACGACCACGGCAAGTACCGTGTTCATGCAGAAGTTGAACCAGAAATCCAGTCTGTCGGCGTGAGCCTTGGCCCATAGCTTGAATCCCTCACCGAAACTCTCGGGTCCGATTGTGGAAACGATGATGCCAAAGATAATGGACAGTATGATGGACAAGGCAAACAGGACGAGGATCGTCTTGGCCACCTTGCCTTTCTTGAAGATCAATGCACCGAGAAGGAAGACCGATACTGTCTGGAGTACTCCGTTCACCAGGAACCAGAATCCTTTATTTACGAACCAAACCTCTTCGGGATCGTCTATTCCGTTCAGATGGATGTTGGACCAGGCTGAGAATACCGAGCCGCCGCAACTTTTGTCCAGCAGGCATACCAGGCCGTCGCTGATAAGGTATACCAGGAAGAAGATGACGGGGATCACGATAAGGCTGATAAGCATCATGGAAGTGAATTTCTCCAACCTTGAAGCAGGCAGCTCTATCCACGCTGAACCTTCCGCCTTGTCGGTCAGGAAACCATATGCCTTGGACGGGAACAGGACCAGAAAGATGGATGCCGCCATAACGAAAACGGTGCTTCTTATGGGGAGCGGCGGTCTTGTGAGAGGGTAGTCTGATGAAACCTGGAAACTGTGTCCTACCATGGAGAAGAACAAGAATACCAGGTAGAAGATTATGGGAAGCAGGGCAAATACTGCAAGGAAAACCCTCTGGTCGTTCCACCTGGACTTGAGATCGTAGGCGAAGTATCTGCCGAAACGTTTGATATTGAATGTGTTGTTCATGATCTGTCCTCCTTATTCGTTTTTGAACATATCCTTGACCAGTGCCTTGTGGGTATGGACGGCATTGAACAGGGCCTCGATGTTGACCTTGCTGTCTTCTCCGTCGGTATTCGGACAGACCTGCAGGAAACCGCCGGGCAGCATCTCGCGGTACAGTGCATCTTCACGGACGACCGTTCCGTAGTCGAAGAACAGTTTGGATGTGATTGTCTCGACCGTGGCGTTCAGAAGCACGTCCTGCTTGTCCAGGATGATGATGGGGTCGATGATGTTCTCCAGGTCACGGACCTGATGGGTGGAAATGACTATAGTCGAATCTTCCGGGGTGTATTTCATTATGGCCGACCTGAACTGTGACTTCGAAGGTATGTCGAGTCCGTTGGTAGGCTCATCCATGAAAAGATACTTGCAACCGGTGGCGAGAGCGAAAGAGATGTAGCTTTTCTTGAGCTGGCCGGCTGACATCTGGTTCATCTTCTTCGACGGATCGGTCTCGAATTCCTTCATGATATCAAGGAATTTGGAATGGTCGTACAGCGGCCAGAAACGACCCCTTTCCTTCGCGAGAGCCTCGGCCTTAACATTGACCGGCGCTACTTCGTCGGGAAGGTAGTATTGTTTCTCAAGCAGGGAAGGGGTCCTGTCGAAAGGATTCTCCCCATCTGTCCTGATTGTGCCGGAACCGACCTTTTTGAGGCCGCAGAGCAGGGTGAGAAGGGTGGTCTTGCCGACCCCGTTCTCTCCCAGAAGGCCGTAGATACGCCCTTCTTCAAGGTTCGTGGTGATGCTTTTCAATACTGGTGTCTTGCCGTAACTGAAAGCGAGGTCTCTGATTTCAATCATATATTTTAGTGTATTAGTTTAATAGTACACCGCAAATATACGAAGGATTTTATTATGTGCAAATTTTTTTACGTTTTTTTGAGAAATTTTTGTCTCCATCCCGAGGGAGTGAGGCCGGTGACCGATTTGAACTGGTGCCTGAAGTTGGATTTGTCGTCGATACCCAGGTCGCTTGCTATTTTGGAAACCGGGACGTCAGGGAAGTCCAGGAGCATTTTCCTGGCATCCGCCATCCGCAGTTCCTTCCTCCAGGAGAGGAATGATTTATGGAATTTCCGGGAACAGTACGAGCAGAGTTCATTCCTGGTCAGGCCCAGGTCCTCGAGGATCATGTCCATCGAGCAGTACCTCTCCCGGTACCTGCCCTCCGCGACCCAGCGCCCCAGCCTTTTCTCGACCATGGCCATGGATTTCCTGGTGAATGCCCGCTCATCGGAGCGTCTCTTCTTATTTCTCAGGATGCGTTTCAGCCTCATCGACAGATGCGGCAGCAGAAGTTTTTCGTTGTCCTTGTTCATATTCACAGGTGTTTCAGGATTCGTTATGACGAAATTAGAAAAATTAGATTACTTTTGCAAAGTTGTATTATAATGAAACGAACATGTTGAAGATTGATGACTTCGCTTCTTTCAGCAGGGTAGCGACTCCTTTTTATTATTATGACATAGACCTTTTCAGGCGTACCGTCGACAAGGTCGCTGAACTCTCGGAACGTACCGGAATACATGTCCATTATTCCCTCAAGGCAAACTCGGACCGCCGTCTGAACGAGATGATCAGTTCCAGGGGCCTCGGAGCCGACTGTGTCAGCGGTGACGAGATCGATTTCGCCGTGAGCTGCGGCTACAACCCCAAGAAGATATTCTTCGCGGGAGTAGCCAAGTCCGACAAGGAGATCTGCCAGGCTTTCCAGGTCGGGATCGGCGCTTTCGTGGTCGAATCACTCGAGGAGATCGAGATAGTCAGCGACATTGCCAGGCGCCTCGGACGCAAGGCTCCCATGAGCCTGAGGATCAATCCGAATATCGATCCGCATACACATCATTATATTACCACCGGACTGTATGAAGACAAGTTCGGGATCTCCGACAGGAGTTTCGATGAAGCGGTGGCGATGGTCAAGGACAATCCATACATCGATTTCTACGGTCTGCAGTTCCATATCGGATCCCAGATCATGGAAGTGTCGGATGTCGTGAAGCTGGAATGCGAGAAGGTCAATGAAATAGTGGCCCTGTTCGAGAGGATCGGGCTGGAGGTCAGGAATATCGACCTTGGAGGTGGACTGGGTATCGATTATGACGACCCTGACGGCAATCCGATAGCGGATTTCGAAACCTGGTTCAGGACTATAGACGAAAACCTTGTCCGCAGGCCTGACCAGACGGTCCACGTGGAGCCGGGACGCTCGCTCGTGGCTCAGTCAGGATCCCTCATTACCGAGGTCCTGTATGTGAAGAAAGGTGAGAACAGGCGCTTCCTCATGGTGGATGCCGGTATGAATGACCTCATAAGGCCGGCGTTGTACGGGGCATATCACAAGATCGAGAACCTCACCGCCCACTATGAAGATGGTGACGGCCGCGGATGCCGGGTCTATGATGTGGTCGGACCGGTCTGTGAAAGTGCCGACTGTTTCGGGAAGGAAAGGGCCCTGGCAAAAAGCCACAGGGGAGACCGCATCGCCATCCGAAGCGCAGGTGCTTACGGCCAGGTCATGGCATCGCGGTACAACATGCGCCCTTTCGCTCCCTCGGTCTATTCCGACCGGGTTACCGAAGCTCCGAGGAAGAAGAATTATTTCGCAAATGAAGATTAGCGCCTGAAAGAACGCATCCTTTGGGCCAGGTTGCCTGTGAGGGCGCTCTTCATGATCTTTCGGGTAGACTCGAACTGCTTCAGAAGCTTGTTGACGTCGGGCAGGCTGGTCCCGCTTCCGTCGGCAATCCTCTTCCGGCGGCTGCCGTTGATGATGTCGGGATTGTCCCTCTCTTCAGGAGTCATGGACATGATGATTGCCTCGATGTTCTTGAAAGCGGCATCGTTGTCGATATCGACATCCTTCATCATTTTCCCGACTCCAGGGATCATGCCGGCCAGATCCTTGATATTGCCCATCTTCTTGACCTGCTGGATCTGGTTGTAGAAATCCATCAGGCCGAACTTGTCCCTGGCCAGTTTTTTCCTCGTTTCGCGGGCCTGCTTCTCATCAAACTGCTCCTGGGCTTTCTCGACGAGGGAGACGACGTCTCCCATTCCGAGGATCCTGTCGGCGATGCGCTCCGGATGGAAGACATCCATCGCTTCCATCTTCTCGCCGGAGGAGATGAACTTGATCGGCTTGCCTGTGACATATTTGATGGAAAGGGCTGCACCACCCCTGGTGTCACCGTCCATCTTCGTCAGTACGACTCCGTCGAAATCGAGCCGTTCGTTGAAGACCTTTGCCGTCTCAACGGCATCCTGTCCGGTCATGGCATCGACCACGAACAGGGATTCTGTAGGCTGCACGGCCTTGTGGAGGGCGGAGATCTCATCCATGAGCTCCTGGTCGACGGCCAGGCGTCCAGCGGTATCGATGATGACTACGGAATAGCCGTCCGACTTGGCCTTGGATATGGCATTCCTGGCAATCCTGATGGGATCCTTCTCGCCTTCTTCTGTATATACTTCGACTCCGATCTGCTCTCCCAGCACTTTCAGCTGTTCGATTGCGGCAGGACGGAAGGTATCGCAGGCGGCGAGCAGGACCTTCATCCCCCGCTTGCTCTTGATGTTGGCTGCCAGCTTGGCCGAGAAGGTGGTCTTTCCGGATCCGTTCAGACCGGCCACGAGTACTATCCCGGGATTTCCCTTAATGTTGATGTCCTGCGAGGAGCTGCCCATGAATTCGGCCAGTTCGTCATGGACGATCTTGACCATCATCTGCTGAGGCTTGACGGCGGTGAGGACGTTCTGGCCCATGGCCTTGACCTTCACCCTGTCGCAGAATTCCTTCGCCACCTTGTAGCTGACATCGGCATCCAGCAATGCCCTGCGGATGTCCTTCAGGGTTTCAGCGATGTTGATTTCGGTGATCCTTCCTTCGCCTTTCAGTATCTTGAAAGACCTTTCAAGCCTTTCCTGTAAGTTCTCGAACATATCAAAGTCAAATTGCGGTCTGCAAATATAAGAAATGTCCGCGAGACTTTCGGTCCCGCGGACAAATTAAGAGGTATTAAGCCTGACTGTTACCAGCCGGGGTTCTGTCCGAGATTCGGGTTGAGGTCGAGCTGACCTGAAGGAATCGGACGGAGATAGTGCTTCTTGTCGTAGGTACGGGTGCCCTTGCCGGTCATGTCGATGTAACCGTTGGCATCGGCCTTGGCTGTAGAGCTTTCAGTCAGATGGTTGCCCACCCAGGCTCCCTTGGCGATGTCCGGATACTTGCTGGTGTCGAGCTTGTCAAGCTGATGCCAGCGGATAAGGCTCCAGTAACGGTCGTTCTTGTCGTACATCATTTCTACGCGGCGCTCCCTGCGGACTTCCCAGATCAGATCGCTGACTCCCATGTTGTTCGCGGGATCCGCGGCGGGAGAGGTGGTAAGGTTGGGCATTCCGGCGCGGGCGCGGAGCTTGTTGATGGAATTGACTGCAGCGGCGTTGTCACCAAGTTCGACGCAGGCCTCGGCATGGTTGAGAAGGATCTCGGCGAGCCAGAAGATAGGAGCATCAGTGTAGTTCTTACCTCCTTCAGGACGGTAGGCCACAGGGATCTCGTTGGTATCGAACTTAAGTACGCCGTAACCGGAGGAAGAAGTGGTCAGGTGACCAACTCCGTAACGCTGGTAGGGGGTACCGTTGTACATCAGGTTCGCATCGATCGATTCGGAAAGACGAGGGTCACGGTTGGCGAGGACCTCGCTGATGTCCGCTACCCAGGTGCTACCGCTCTCAGTGAAGACGGCGTGGTCGTTCTTGTCGAGGGTAGTGTTGGCGAGGCAATTGCCATCGCGGAACAGATACGAGTCGAAAGCGGCCTTGGACATTCCGCTCTGCATGGTGGAAGAGCAGGTGTAGTCGATCAGGGAGTGGCAGAAGGAGTTCTCCAGAGCGTACTTCTTGTACATGATCATCTCCTTGTTGCCATTCAGGTCGATCGAGTTGTAAACAGCACGATAGGAGGCACCAAGGGCATAGTTGCCATTGTTGATGATGGCCTCGCTGGCTGTCTTGCACTCAGTCAGGAACTTCTGCGCACGACCGGAGTCAGCGGCCTTCTGGCCGTCGGCGGACGAACGGTATTTGCAGAATGTGCCCTCATAGAGGCAGATCTCAGACTTGATGGCCTGGGCGATAGCACGGTTCATTTCAACCCTGGAGGAAGACTCCCTGATGTTGGAGACGGCGAAATTGAGGTCTTCAAGAACCTTGTCCATCACGATATCACGATCGGTGCGGGCAGAGAAGATGAATCCGTCGCGGTCTTCCTCGGTAACATCAAGCACATGGTCGACCCACACGCAGTCACCGAAGGAACGTACCAGGTAATAGTGGTATAGGGCACGGTAGAGACGGCCGACACCGACCCAGTGGTTCTTGGCTGCATCGCTCATCCCTTCGATTCCAGGGACTTTCTCGATGAGGGTGTTTGCACGGCGGATCTCTGTGTAGCTGCCGTTCCATGTACCGTTGGAAGCGTCCACGGTGCGGGAATACCAATCCTGGAAACCGCTGCTGATCTGGTTGTCATTCAGTGTCTGCCAGTAGAAGACGCCATTGGTGGAGGTTCCGTTGCCGTAGCCTACCCACTCATTGTAGAAGTAGTTGGCGAACATCTCGACATTCTTCTCGCTTGTCCAGAAATTGGAGTTGGTGAAGTCGGTGAGAGGCTCTTTGTCAAGTACTTTCTCGCAGCTTGCCATTACGGCGACAGACAGTATCAAAACGATGAGATTGCTTATCTTTTTCATAACTCTTTTCGTTTTTATGTTAGAAAGTCACCTGAACACCGCAGGAGTAGGTCTTCATCAGAGGATTGACACGTCCCCAGGAGACTCCCGATCCGTCGTTCATTTCAGGATCGATACCGTTTGTGCGGTTGTGGTTTATGATGTCCAGAATGTTGTTGGTAGAGGCATATACCCTGACCTTGTCGATGTTGATCTGCTTCGTAAGGTTCTTGGGGATGGTGTAACCCAGGGTAACGTTCTTGAGGCGGAGATAAGCCATGTTGAGAATGTACCTGGTCTGGGGATAGTAGTTGTAACGTCCGGTGGTGATGATGTTGGAGCTGATGGTTCCCTGGTTACCGGCACCTCCGTAAAGACGAGGGTGGTCGGCGTTCTGGTCGACATTGCCACTGGCGATCTGGTCAAGGGTGACATAGTTCATCTGTCCCTTGTAGATGGCGTCAGCACCACGGGAATAAGGCATTACGAACTGGGAAACGGTCCAGATGTTGCGCTTGCCGACTCCCTGGAGGTAAATGTCGAGGTCAAAGCCGTTCCATTCGCCTCCGAGACGGAGTGAGTACTGGTATCTAGGAGTGGTGTTTCCGATCTTGATGAGGTCACCGTGATCTTCCTCGGTTCCCTTGCCCCAGTTGATCTCGCCGTCACCGTCCTGGTCGACGAACTTGATGTCACCGGGACCGTAGTGGAAGTTGCCGTTCTCAAGTTTCTTCTGGCTTGCGGAAGAGGCAACATCGTTGGCGTCGGTGAAGTAGCGGTCAGTCTCGAATCCCCAGATGTCACCGTAGGTCTTGCCGGTGTAGGTGGTGTTGAGCTGCATGGCGTCGTTCTTCCAGTACATGACCTTGGTCGTGTAGTCTGAAAGGTTCGCAATGGCGTAAAGGTTGACCCCGCCGAAGATATGATGCCAGTCAACGTTGACTTCCCAACCACGGGAACGGAGCTCACCGGCATTCTCGTAAGCTGCGCTGGTACCGAGTACCGCAGGCATAGTCTGACCGGGGGCGAGCATACCCTTGGTGTCACGCTGGAACCAGTCGAATGTTACATTGAGGTCTCCGTTCAGGAAGCCGAGGTCAACTCCGATGTCGGTGGTGGCCAGGGACTCCCATGTCAGGTCTGCGGATACGAGCTTCGGCAGTCCGAAGTAGTCATACTTGGATGTGCCGGTGCCCAGCCAGTTGACGGAGGTGCCGTACTTGGTCATGGTCTCGATGAACATGTTGGTACCAACCTCCTGGTTGCCGATTACACCGTAGGAAGCACGGATCTTTGCATTGCTGATGACCGGCTTGATGGGCTCCCAGAAGCTTTCCTGGGAAATGCGGTAACCAATGGAAGCTGAAGGGAAGAATGCCCAGCGGCTGTTGGCCGGGAACTTGGAAGAACCGTCATAACGGCCGTTCAGTTCGATGAGGACCTTGTCTGCATAATTGTAGTTGATCCTACCGAAGAAACCGGCAGAGCCCCACCAGGTGTGGCGGTGGGTATAGCTGTAGAACGTGGGGGTAAGAGCGAGCTCGGGGAGAGCCGGGTCCATCACGTCGTGGTTCTCATAGTAGAGATATTCGTACTCGGATTCGTCAACGTTGGAACCGAGCATGAACTGGAGATGGTGGTTCTTCGCAAGGTCAAGCTGGTACTTCGCGTAAAGGTTCGCTGTGTAGCCATTGGTGAAGCTTCTGGAAGTCTCCACGAAGGTAGAAGTCACAAGCGAGGAACTGGGTTCCTGGATATTACCCCATGAGTTGTACACCGTGAGGGGAATACCGACACCCTTGTAACGGGTGGTCTTGTTCGTGAAAGTGAAGTCACCATTGAGGGTCAGACCCTTGGCCAGGGTTGCTGTGGCGTAAGCACCGAGACGCAGGTTGGCTGTACGGTCGTAAGCGTCACCGGCCTGCTTGCGGTAACCGATGATGTTACGGGCATCGATGCCGTTGATCGTACCGTAAGGACCGAAGTTGGAAGGCCAGCGCCAGACGTAGGCCAGACCCATACCGCGGGTGTACGGATACTCGTAATTCTTGTTCATGTAGTTCACGCGGGCGCCCACATTCAGCCATTTCTTGATCTGGGAACTGACGTTGACGGTGGCGGTGTACCTGTGAAGCTTGTCAGGGTTGAAATTCATGATACCCTGCGACTTGTCCATACCGACCGACATGTAGTAGTTGGTCTTTCCGGAGGTTCCCTGAATGGAGAGGGTGTGGTTTTGGGAAGGGGTGGCGTTGTTGAATACGATGCCCACGACATCCCAGTCGGCCACGTATGATCCGGAACCATTGGCGTTGAAATAGTAGTCGTCGTCAAGGACCATCTCACGGTAACCGGACTTGCCGCCGTGCTTCTTCTCCCATGCGTTTACAGCATTTATGAACTTGGGATCGTCGAAGTAGATACCGAAGAGCTCGGACTCAACACCCATGTTCTTATTGACCTCGTTGAAAGCGGTCACCTGCTTGCTCAGGATGTCGTAGTCGGCTAGGTTCGTGGCTGAACTCCAACCAAAGTTGTTGGTGTAGCGGACGACAGCCCTGTCATTGACCTTTCCGGCCTTGGTGGTGATCATAACCACACCGAATGCAGCCCTGGTTCCGTAGATGGAAGTGGAGGCTGCGTCCTTGAGGACGGAAATGTTCTCGATGTCCTGGGGATTGAGGTAGGAGATGTTGTCAATCGGAACTCCGTCCACGATGTAGAGGGGGGTCGAAGTGCCGCTGTTGGAGAGGGTACCGATACCACGGATGGTGATAGTAGGATCGGCATTGATGTCTCCGTTGATGTTGATGACGGTGAGGCCGGGGACAGCTCCCTGGAGAGCCTTTCCGAGGTTGGTCTCAGACTTGGAGTCGAGGGTCTTTTCCACGTCCACGGTCGAGACGGCACCGGTCAGGTTGGCCTTCTTCTGGGTACCGTAACCGACAACGACTACCTCCTCGAGGTACTCGGCGTCTTCATTGAGAACGACAGTCATGCCATTCCTTGCTGCAACCGTGACGGTGACATAGCCGAGGAAGGAAACCTCCAGCTCGGCGCCGTCAGGCACAGCCAGTGAGAATGAACCGTCTGTGGCGGTAACTGCTCCGCGGTTGGTTCCGGCAATCATGACGCTGGCACCCGGAATGGGATTGCCCTGTGCGTCGACTACCTTACCGGAAACCGTTCTCTGCTGAGCTTCCGTCGCAGACTTGAGAGCGGCTTTCGATCCTTCAGCAAGAGCATTGCCCATTGAGAGCGAGCCTGCCAGGAGAATCATGAGAAAAGCCGAAACTCTTGAAATGCGATTCTTTTTCATGAAAAATAAGGTTTGTAAATAAAATGTGTGATTTGTTTTCAAACAAATGTTTTGTAACAAACGGACAAATTTAATGAATTATAGGAATATGCTTTAATCTTAGATATGTCTTACGCCGATTCTCCATCTCCTGCAGGCTTGCTTCCGGGACCGCCCATCCGGCGAACCTGTCCCAGAGGATATCGACTGTCTGTTCCGAAGGATGGAGCATGTCGACAGCATAGAAGCGGTAGTCGCGCAGCTCGTCCATCACGATTTCATATGCGGGGAAGTATTCAGCCCTGTCCGGAAAGGCCTTGCAGGCTTCTTCTACGGCCAGAAGCAAGGTGCTCTTGCTGAGTTGGTTCCCATGTGCCCCGTCAGCCATATGGCGGATAGGGGAGACGGTGAATATGAAATCCTTATCCGGATATCTCGTCACCATATTCCTTAGGATCAGGGATACTTCACCGACCCCCAGACGCTTGCGCCTGAATTCCTTTCCGTCCCTTTTGAGGCAGTTGCTTACTATCTCGCCGGTGCCGATGTGCTCGAAACACCATGCCGTACCCAGGGTGATGATTACCTTTGAAGCTTCTTTCCAGGCTCTGGATGCTTCCAGAAGGGATTTGTTGGCATTGTCCAGGAATCCGGTGGCATCCGGACGGGCGAACGAGGTGTGATGGCTGAAAGAGCAGACCAGTCCGGCACCGGCTCCCATCTCCACACATTCCTTTTCGGTAAACGGGGAGCATGATTGCAGCCGGGCAGCCGAATTGCAGACGGAGACCGGGTTGTAGAGCGTGCCGAAGGGGTTGACACAGACATTGAAGCCGAGTTCCTCCATCTTCCTGCCTATGCTGTCCGCGAAACAGCTGCCAAGCATGACGATCCCGTCGTCAAGCGACAGTCCCAGGCGGCCTTTACCAGGATCGACCGGAGTCTGAAGTTTGAGTTCTCTCATATTCGCAAAATTACGAAAAAATAGTATTTTTGTCATCCGGCCTTTGGGCCATATCCCTATCATGAAAGCAATACGAATCACATCCATCCTGGCGGCTGCCATTATCGCCGCCTCTTGTTCCGGTCCGAAGGACGGAACGTATTCATTAAGGCTCCTTACTACCAACGACATCCACGGTACTTTCTTCGATTCGACCTATGTGGGCGGGAATGTCAAGAAGTCCCTATACTGCGTGAAGTATATGGTGGACAGCGTCAGGGCTGACGCGGGAGAGGAGAATGTGATCCTTCTGGATGCCGGAGACATCCTCCAGGGGGACAATGCCGCATACTATTTCAATTATGTGGACACGGTCACTCCCCACGTATATCCGCGTATGGCCAAATACATGGAATATGACGCCGTGGTCCTCGGCAACCACGACATCGAGACCGGGCATGCCGTTTATGACAGGGTTGCCAGGGATATGAAGTCCAACAAGATTCCCTTCCTGGCCGGAAACGCCATCCGCAACGACAACGGAAAGCCGTATTTCCCGTTGTATACGGTCATTAAACGCCACGGACTGAAGATAGCCATCCTCGGTTACGACAATGCGAATATCGCCGGATGGCTTTCGGAACGCCTCTGGTCGGGGATGAAGTTCGAGAACCTGATCCCCCTCGTCCAGAAGGATGTCGACAAGGTCATCGCAAAGGAGAAGCCCCACGTGGTCATAGTCGCGACCCACACCGCCACCGGCTCCGGTGACGGTTCCCAGCTTGAGAGCCAGGGCCTGGACCTGATGAAGAACCTCAGGGGCGTGGACTTCCTGGTCTGCTCACATGACCACAGGCCGACCGTTGTCACCAGCGATACCCTGTGCCTGATCAATTCCGGAAGCCATTGCCGTTACGTGGGTGAAGGGAAACTGGACGTGACCGTAAGGAAGGGGAAGGTCGAGAAGAAGTCGGTTTCAGCCCACCTTATCCTTACGGACCGTTACAAGATCGACACCCTCATGGCTGCGAAGTTCCATGATGACTATGTGGCGGTGAAGGAATTCACCACCAGGAAAGTCGGCGAACTCAAGGTGGACCTGGCCACCAGGGATGCCTACAGGGGGCAGTGTGACTATCTCAACCTGATTCACACCCTGAGCATCACCTGCCAGCCTGCGCAGCTGTCTTTCGCCGCTCCTTTGACATACAACGGGAACGTGAAGGCCGGGACCCTGATCTACAATGACCTGTTTACCATCTACCCCTTTGAGAACCAACTGTATGTCATCAGGATGACGGGGAAGGAGATAAAGGATTATCTGGAAGCTTCCTACGACAACTGGATAAATACTGTGTCTTCACCTTCCGACCACGTCCTCAAGATCGTCGACAGGGATGATCCCAGGACAGGGCAGAAGTCCTGGTCGTTCGTGGGCCGTTCCTACAATTTCGATTCAGCGGCCGGTATGTATTATACGGTGGATGTGACAAAACCGAGAGGTGAGAGGGTCGTCGTCGATTCCCTCGTCGGAGGAGCGCCCCTTGAACCTGACAAGACGTACAACGTGGCCGTCACTTCCTACCGTGCCAGCGGGGGAGGCGGCCTGATGCAGGCGGCCGGTGTCGATACCGGAAAGATCGAGGAAAGGATAGTGGAGACCTATCCCGAGATCCGCGACATCCTGTACAATTATCTTATGGATATGGGTTCGATCGACCCTGCGGTTGTCGGCGACCCCGCGCGTATCGGGAGCTGGAGATTCGTTCCGGAGGACCTGGCCGGCCAGGCGCTGGAAAGGGACATGGACCTGCTTTTCGGCAGACGCTAGGCCTTGGGGCTCTGGGTCATCGCCCTGTATTCTCCGGGAGTATGGCCCGTCACATGGCGGAAAGCCGTGAAGAAATAGTCATGATTGTTGTAGCCTACGTGGTAGGCTACTTCTTTTATGCTCATGGCGGTGTTGGTGAGCAGTTCCTTCGCCTTGCTCATCCTGACCTCGTTGATGAAGCGGGCGGGGGAGAAACCGGTGTATTCCTTGAATATCTTCCTGAATGAGGAATAGCTCAGGCACAGCCGGGAGGCAATCTCCTCCGGAGAGATATTCATATAGTTGTCATAGATCATCACCTTGGCCTGGCCGATCTTGTTCGCTGCGTCCGAGTCTTCGAACTGCGAGTTCCTGTCATAGAAATATGCAAGGCTCAGCAGACGTCCGACTATCCCGGCCAGGAACTGCTGGAAGCCGGACTCCTGGGCCTCCGCCGCGGCAATGGCATCCTTGTACAGGTTGACGATGTCTTCGTGGATATTGACCTTGAACACCGGATTGTCCTTGCTGAAGAAGCCTTGTGCGATGAGGTTGTCCACGAAATGACCGTTGAAGCCGATCCAGTATTCCTTCCAGCCTGTCTGCCTGTCCGGATGGTAGGAATGCCATTCCCCGGGGAACAGAAGGAACATCATCCCACGCTCGATATTCACCGCCCTCGTCCTTCCCAGGGTCTCGCAGAAGAACTTCCCCCGGCCTTCGGTGATGTACAGCAGCTGATACTCGTGCAGGACCCTTCCTCTCTCCTGCTTGAAGATGTAGCGGGAGGGATGGTTCCTCGGTGGATAGTCCGCTCCCGGAGGAATCTCCTGGAAGCCTGCGGAGTTGACCGCCGTTCCCCATTTCAGGTCAACAGGATTTACTGCCAAATATTTGAGGTGGACGGACTCCATAAGTCGTGATAGATTTGAAACA
>JAEEGF011430035.1_pt1 | contig 13999 bp, 14 predicted proteins | sample 9134171 | NCBI WGS metagenome assembly JAEEGF01 (sample SAMN16246542, study PRJNA631951) | gut metagenome | biome: gut microbiome; feature: rumen; material: AP-attached | host: Bos | place: Iran: Karaj | collected 2018-10
GCCGGAAAGCGAGAGGGGTGCGGAACCGCGCCGGGACACGATGGTCGTAGAAGATCCGGACGGGAACCAGGTGCTGATCATGCGTGCCGTCAAGGACGAGAACGGAGAGATGGTCGCAACGGATATCCTCCAGGCGGCCCGGGTCACAGCCCGTTTCCGCAATGTTGCGGAACGCAGCGGACGCGTGGACCTGAGCTTCCGAATCATCGTTCCTGAGGCGATGCAGGACAGAGACTGGCAACTTCGTTTCTATCCCGACCTGTTCATACGGGAGGACAGCCTCCGGTTGGATCCAATCCTCATCACCGGGGAAAGTTACCGGAAGGCCCAGCTCAAGGGATATGAGCACTATCAAAAGTTTCTCGACTCAATCGCAGCGGACTCCACGCACTTCATTGACCGCTTTCAGCTGGAAATGTTCCTTCGCCGGAATCTGCCGGACATCTACCGGTACAAGACGGACTCCACATCCGTCTCCGACGAAGAATTCCGGTCCCATTACGGCATCACCGAGAGGCAGGCGCTTACGCATTACACGAACCAGCTTGTCGTACGACGGAACCGATGGAAAGTGGGACGGAAGGACCAGATGTTCCGGAAATACGTGAAAGTACCCATCGTGACAGAAGGACTTCGGTTAGACACTGTCATCGTCAGCCCCGACGGGGACATCCTCTACGATTATGTTCAGTCCATCCATGTCACGCCGAGCCTCCGCAAGGCTACCGTCCTCCTTTCAGGCGATATCTTCGAGGAGGACCGCCGGATCTACCGGGTGCCCAGGACGGAGCCATTGACCTTCTACATCAGTTCCATCAGCGGCCTAAGCGACGACGCCGTCAGATACAAAACCGTGGTGACTGAACGGAGGGTTCAGGCCAATACCGCCTGCTATATCGACTTCGACCAAGGTCGCGCCGAGATACGCAAGGAAATCGGACACAACCGGGAAGAGATGGCCCGCATCGAAGGAAATCTGCGGAGCCTCCTGCAGAACCGGGACTTCGACATGGACTCGATCGTGGTGACCGCATCCTGCTCGCCGGAAGGATCTTATGAGCACAACCGGAAACTGTCCATGCGACGCTCCGAGAGTGTATCGACCTATTTTGAAGGCTTTCTCCGGCACTACCGCGACTCCGTGCGGCGAAGCGGTTTCCACATCGGCATGGACGATACTTACCAAGAGGAAGCGCCCGCCGAGATCAGACTCCTTTCGCGAAACAATCCGGAAAACTGGACGATGCTGGACGCATTGGTCCGGGAAGACGAAAAACTGAGCGAACGGGAGAAAGAGGATTACGAGCGGACGGCCGCACTCCGGGAATTTGACCTCCGCGAGCAGCGCCTTCAGAAGCTGCCTTCTTATCGGCACATCCGGGAAAACCTGTATCCGCGCCTGCGGACTGTCCGCTTTGACTTCCACCTGCACCGGAAGGGCTTGCAGAAAGACACGATCCATACCACTGTCGTGGACAGTGTCTATATGCGAGGCCTCCAGGCCATCCGGGACCGCGAATACGAGCAGGCTGTCACCTTGCTCCGACCCTACAAGGACTACAACACCGCCGTCGCTTTCTGCGCCTTGGATTACAACGCATCTGCCCTGGAGGTGTTGGAGCCGATGGAGCGCACCGACCGAGTCCTCTACCTGCTGGCCATCCTTTACAGCCGGCAGGGTGATGACCGGAAGGCTGTCGAGAGCTACCTCAAGGCCTGCCGGCTCAATCCCACCTTTATCCATCGCGGAAACTTGGACCCGGAAATCGCCGGTCTCATCCGGCGGTACGGCCTGGACCGCGAGCTTCAAGAAGACGACAACAATTTGACATTTAAACCCTAAACCATTTATCCCCAATGAAAATCATTTATCTTATCTCCGCGGCCCTGGCCGCACTGACTCTCCTCTCCTGCGAGCGGGAGGACATCAACACCGAGAACAAACCGGTCAAAGTAACTGTATCCATCCAAGGTACCGCCCCCACCCGAGCCACCTCTGTTTCCTATTCCGATGAATCAAAGGTCGAAAGCCTCCAAGTGTATGTCTTCAATAACGGAAAGCTGGAAGACTATCAGAATGCCGGTGCTGCGATGGCAGCCCAGCTGACGGCCACTTCAGGACTGCGAACGGTCTGGGCGCTGGTGAACGCTCCCACAATAAAGGATCTGACGACCGAGAACGAGTTGAAAGCAAAAGTCAGCCGACTCGCCGACAACGATATCGACGCTTTCGTGATGGTCGGATCCACTTCCCAGGAGTTAAAAGACCGTCTCACGATCCCCATCACGGTGAAACGTTTCGTCTCCCGGGTATCGATCAAAAAGATCTCCACGGACTTCCAGGAAGCTCTCTCTTCGCAGACCGTTTCCATCGACGGAATTTACCTTATCAACGTGGCTGCAGACAATACTTATGCGGCGGACGGAACACCAAATACCTGGGTCAACCAATTGAAGCATAAGGATAATGACTATGATGCTCTCCTTTACGACAAAGTCTCCGCCACGGTGAGCAACAAAAAAGCGTACGAGAAGGAACACGTCTTCTACCCCTACCCTAATCCGACAGACCGCGACACTTATGATGCCGCATGGGCACCCCGCCATACAATTCTGGTAGTTGAAGTCACCTTACAGAACAAAAAAGGCTACTATCCTGTGATTCTGCCGATTCTGGAACGCAACAAGACCTACGTCATCGACGAGATGATTATCCGCCACCTGCCCAACGACGAACCCTACAAGCCGTTAGAGACCGGAGACGCCTCCGTCCAGATCACTGTCAACGAATGGGAAGTCGGTCTGAACATGGGGAAAATCACGTTGTAACCATGAGAAGAGCGAACCATGTCGCCGTTTCCTTCCTCCTCCCCGGCCTCCTGCTGACTGCAGGATGCCGCGGAGCGGTGGGGAATCCGTCTGAAAAGGTCGATATTTCCTTCTCCATCCTCGGAGCTGATACCCGTACGACCGCCAATAGCGGTGAAGGGAATGTGTGCCGATGGACCCTCTTGCTGTACCGGGAGGGGAAACTGATCGACATCGGAACATCAGGGTCGTTCTCCCCCATCCGATGCTCCCTTAAAGCCGGATCCTACACCGCCTATGCCATTGCCAATCCTCCATCTTCCTTCCGCCCGGAGGACTATACATCCTTTTCGAAGTTTTCCAAAGCCGAATCCGATCTACGCGACAATGGTCTTTCCCAACTTGTGATGTTTGGCAGCCGGACCATATCCGTATCCGGTCGAGACGACCGCCCGCAGAACATTGGCGTGAATCGGTTGGTTTCCAAGGTAAGTATCCGTAAGATATCCACCGACTTTACGGACCCGGCCTTGCGATCCCGGACATTCCGCCTCAAAGCCATTTATCTGACCAATTGCTACGGGAAGAACAAATTGAGAAATGATGGAGAGGCTTCGGAGATGAATGCTGACGTATCCTGCTGGTACAACCGGATGGGATTTCATTCCGACGCCGGAGTGGACGCGCTCCTGGCTGACCGAGGAATAAATGCTGTGATTACCGCATCGTCCCCCTACGGACAGGAACACCATTTTTACTGCTATCCTAACCGGACAGACCAGGACAGCCGGTCCGGAGAGTGGTCCATCCGGCATACACGGCTCGTACTGGAGGCTGATATCGACGGGAAGACCTATTTCTACCCCATTACGCTACCGACCATGCAGCGGAACAAGACTTACATCATCGAGGAAGCCATCATCCGGAAACTAGGATCCAATGATCCCGAAAAAGACGAGCCCGGCTCAATCGATGCCATCTTCGAAACCTCCACCAGCGACTGGAGCCCGGTATTTACAGTCCACGAAAACTCCTGAATCCATTATGGAAAGAATCCTTCTTTCCGCCTCTTTGGCGGTTATTCTCGCGGCCTGTGCCGCTTGCACGGTCAAAGAAGACCGCAACACCTGCCCCTGCAGCCTGACGGTCTCCTTTTCGGATCCGGATGATTCTGGCTATGTGGCGCTTCTGGGTTGGGAATCGGAAACGATCTTCCGAGACCAGGTCCTGATAGAAGACTGCCGACCGGAATGGACCAAGTCTGTCCGAAAGGGTATCTTCATCCTGTCCGCCTGCAAAGGCATCGCCGGCAGTTCCATCCCGATGGAACATGAAATCCGCATTCCGTCTAACTGTCAGGCCGATTCACTATTCGCTTACTTCGAAAAAGTAGATGCAACCGGCGATTGTGCCCATGCGAGCGTCCACCTCCGAAAACAGTTCGCCACCGTCTTCCTGGATATCCGGAGATCCGATGAAACGATTCGCGAATGCCGGTTTCTAGTTGAAGGGAACACTTGCGGGTTCGACGTGCTTGACTTCTCTCCGATAACGGGTTCCTTCCACTTCGAACCCGTCCCGGCGGCGGAAGAAACAGTCGTCACTTTCCGGATTCCCCGTCAGGCAGACGATTCCCTTACGGTCACTGTTTTCCCTGAGGACTCGCCAGAGGTCTGCCTGCCGCTCGGCGAGTACATCCGTCAGCTTGAATACGATTGGAAATCGGAAGAGTTGCAGGACATTTATTTATCCATTGACCTGGCCCGGGGAATGGTGGATCTGCGAGTCGCTGACTGGGAAGAGGGAACGGTTCTTCCACTTATCGAACAATAATTTATTGCTTATGAGAAGATTATCCATCATTTCGGTCGTAATGGCCGTCTTCCTGGCAGCCTGTAGCCGGGAAAGACCGGAAGCCATCTTTCGGACAGTTGAAATCGACTTCAGCGATATTCCCACCCGCTCCCTTCTGACGGGGACGGACATCGAGACAAAGAAAACAGAAATCACTCTGGCCGCCTATGGAGAGGATGGAATACTTGCCGCTACCGGGCATTTCACAACGAACCTGAAGTCCTTGGCTCTGGAACTCGAGTCCGGCAGAAAATACACCATCTATGCCTTAGTGAACATGGGGGACCAAACGGGGGCTATTCCCCGTTCGGAAAGCGCACTATCGACACTTACCTACAGGATTCCATCCTATTCGGATGGGGTTGGATCCATCGCTTCCCGTGGAATTCCCATGGCCGGAAAACTCTCCTATCCAGGAGCCGGAACCGTAATTCCTGTAGAGCGTCTGCTTGCCAAAGTGACCGTGCAGGTTTCCTGTGAATGGCCGGGCGCAGCCATCCGCTCTGCCCGGGTTTGCCAGCTCAACCGGATTCTGCGTCCCTTTGGTGAAGCTGCCCTGGAGGAAGATTGGGATCAGCAAGAATTCCACACGGGAACCGGAACAACATCCGGTACCTTCGTATTCTACGTACCCGAAAATCGGCAAGGAACCATCGACGGAATCCAATCGTCCCGAGAAAAGAGTCCGGATAGGAACGACAAGGTCAATGCTCGAAAAAACCGGCTTACTTACCTCGAAACCATTGTAGAAGGGACCGGAATCTATGTGGGGTCCATCACTTATCGAAGTTACCTGGGGCAGAATGCAGTCTCGAATTTCGACATCCGCAGGAACGCCCGATACAACTGGACCATCCGTTACCTGAAAGACGGCCTTCAGTACAATGACTGGAAACACGACAATGACCTGATCGATACCCAAAGCGGCCTTCATATCGATGACGGGTGGGATGACGGCGGTGAAGAAGAGCTTCATTAAGAACCATAAATAACAAAATCCAAACTCATGAAAACAAACAAGTTGATTACATTTCTAATGGGGGCACTCCTCTCCTTCCCCGCCTGTCGGGAGACCGAGATGGACTGCCCGGAAACCAAGGAACGCTATATCGATGTTTCCATCTCCCTGGGTCTGTCTGACGAATCGGAAGACGGAACCAGGTCCATCGTGGACATTGAAGTCGAGCATTTTCAGAAGGCCGCTCTCTTCGCCTTTGATGCAAAGTCCGGCGAACTTCTCACCTATACACCGGGCAGTGGCGGGCAGGCAGGCGAGGCTGTCGCCATTTTTCCGCAACAGAAAAACTTCAGTTGGTCCCTTCCCACCAGCAAGGAGATGGACATTTACGCCATCGTCAATTATGGCGATCTGGACCTCTTGTCTTACGCCCACGCCGGCCTGAAGAAGACCGAACTGGAAGCGCTCCGCTTTACCAGCCGCACCCCTTCCGAACTCAAGAGACTGGAGACTGAGGGGTATGGAATGCCGATGGCCGGCATCAAGGAAGGTGTCTGTCTGACCTCTCCGGGAGACGGCCTTGTTATTCCCGTCAAGAAACTATACGCAAAGTTCAATCTCTATTTCGATCTGTCCCGCATCGAGCAGGAGGGGTGGCACGTCCAGGCGATGCATATCGTCGTTGAGAATGCCAACACGGAAGTTCCCTATTTCGTCGAGAATTATCGACAAGAAGATCAGAGCAAGTTCGTGGAGTATGATCGGGCGACGCAAAATGACCTTGACGAAATTCAGAAGGGCGGAAGCGGTCACGCCGTGACCTTGTATATGCTTGAGAACTGCCAGGGACGCAAAGAAGGGGCGGAGAGTTGGAAAACCGTTTACAAGGACCTCGGTTTCGAAGCCCTGCGCAACTGCACATACATCGACCTGTCAATCAAGGTAAACAGACCCAACGGCGAGTACCTGAACCTGGGTTACGCGATCTATTTGGGCAAGACAGACATGAGGTCGGACTTCGACATCGTACGAAACCTGTTCAAAACAGTCAAGATCGTCATTCCCGGGCCGGACGATCCGAATCCGGCGTCCCATTTCTTCAAGTTTTCCGGGACAGAATCTCCCACCGTCACGCCCGGGGAATGCATTGATTTGTATTACGTGACAAACCTCCCGAAGGAAGACATCGCTATCTCCTGCGACCCTTCCGGTCGTTTGAAGTATTCGATGCTCGCTTACGAGGCCGATGCCGATGGTATCGCCTCCGGCTATGTCAGGCTCCGCGCCGCAGAGAACCTCGAAGAAGGGGCTTCATGCCTGGTAACAGCCGGGTCCACGGCTAAAAATGCTACTGACCAGCGCACCGTTACGGCATCTTGGCCGACAATCCTGAAAGTGGACTTGTCCGAGGCTCCGACCTATGTGGCCCAAGCAGGCTATCTCCGAGTAACACCGACTGGCGGTATCGTCCGGGTGGATGCCGAGGTGAAGGCCGGGAGCGAAAGTATTCTTGAGGTACGAGAAGCCGGCGTGTCGGGTTCCTTGATGAACATCGGTTTGGCCGGTCTTTCTGCCGGAACCGGCACTGTCGTCCTGCATCACTTCAACACGACCGGCATCGAGACTGGCTCCCAGGAAGTGAACATTAGTATCAAAGCTCCGTTGCTCCGTTTTGGAATGGACCAGTACACCCTCTCACCAGATGGAAAGGTGCAGAAGGGAATGTTGTTCTATTCCCATCCGGACGGAACCGGCTTTTATGATACAGATTGGAAACGGTTCGATCCGAAACTTGTCAAACGCCTGCTGTTCCCCACGGACTGGATCCAGGTCAGCGGTTGCACCGATTATGTAGAGGCCGGTTTCCTTCGGGATTCGGAGGACGACCTGCGCCGACTGACTATCCCCGTCACTTTCCAAGTCAAACGCCTCTATTCCGGCGGAAGAGAGCTCCGATGGGAGGATGGTTCCGTCATCGGCTCAGTATCCTATGCTGGCTCGCCTTCGACTAATATCCCCTGCGCCGAGGCTTCGCTGTCCATTCTCAATCCTTTTGAGTCCATCGCCGGGAAATGCCTCGGGGTCATTGAGAACAATCTTCCGGTCTATGAGGCTCTCAAGGCGGAGCCGGAATACCTTCAAGCATTAGGCATACGCCCCATCCTAGGCCTTAGACTGAAATCATACAGGGAAGGAAACACCTTTTCTCTTAATGGGTCCACACCCTCACTTGAACTCTCACTTCCGATAAAGACAGACCTCCCGTACGAGGTTTCTGGTCCGGAGGAATTCACCATCGACGGGCAAGCGGACAAGCTGGTGCTTACGGCCGTGGAGCATCCGGCCTCCTACACAGGCTATGGCCATTTTCCTTTGAGAGCGCGCATCATCCATGCGGAAACCGGAGAACGTTCTACGCCCGTGGATATGGGGTATCTGGAAATCTACCTGATCGGAGCCGTCGGTCCTTATATCCATGGGAACGGGCCCTATGAATTGGGCGGAATAGTCATTCCCTCCGGCGGACGCTCCCCCATTGAAGCGCTTTTGTTTCCCATCACCCGAATCCAGGAGAACGAGGCACATACAGCCCTGGATGGCTACTATAGGATCACAGCGGGCACCGGCGGATACCATCTGTACTATCAAGGCAATGAAATCGACGACCATGGTGTCGACCGCTATGCGAGCAAAGGGGAGACATCCTATCTGAACTCCTACCGCTTCCGAACGGGTTCGTTCGTCCTCGGAACCGACGTGATGGAGTTTCAGTTCGGATCCATCTGGAGAGGGCATGGGTGCGGTATTGTCGATGCTGCCATAGATTGTGACCGGATGCTCACCGCCTCATTCTCGGAGGGTAATCCTACTGGAAAACTCCGGCATTTCCCCCGGGCAAAGGAGAAGGACGCTTCAGGCTATTCCTACTGCGCCGTGGCCAATTTGTTCGGCGGAAACAGCGGGCCGGTTTGTGATATCTTCCTGGAAGTGAAGGAATAGTTAGCCGTTACTCCGCCAAAGTGCCGCACATGGACCTCGTTCCGAGGCAGTTATATGGGTCCTTGCCGTGCGCCAAGGGCCGATCTGAGCAGTTGGCGAACCAAGGAAACCAGTCTGTGCGTCCGGGGAGGGGGGCGATGTGCGGCTGTTTGGCGGGAAGGGAGATAATGGGCAGATGGCCGGGGATTTCGGGCCGTTTGAGGCCAGAATTTTGCATTTTAGGAGGAATTTGCGACATTTGCAAGAATGAAACGGTTCGGAATCCTCCTATTGACCCTCCTGTCGGTCGCGTCGTGTGGCATCACGCGGCGCGCGCCGGCCGTGAAAGAGGCGGACTCCCCTGCCATTCCTCCGCTGACGGATGCGACGGAAATCGCGCAGTCCCGCCAGAGGGCACAGGCGGTGATGGATTCCATCGACCTGGTCCGGTCGGGGGCAGTAGTGCCACGGTCGCAGGAAGGAATCCGCACGGCGGCGGGGGTCAAGCCCATTCCGGATGCCCCGAAGGCGCTGGTGGACGAGATGCTGGACTATGCCAAGACGTTCCTCGGCATCCCCTATCGGCTCGGAGCCTGCGGGCCTGACCGCTACGACTGTTCCGGATTCACGCTCACGGTGTTCAAGGAGTTCGGGATGAATCTGCCCCATAACTCCAACGCGCAGTTCCGGATGAGCCGACCGGTAGAAAGTTTCAGCGATCTGCGCAAAGGGGACCTGGTCTTCTTCGGTGCCCGGAACAATATACGAGAGATCGGCCACGTGGGCATCGTCGTCGATGTGGACCTGGAACACGGCATGTTCCGGTTCATCCATGCATCGACCTCCAATGGCGTTGAAATTCAGCGCTCTACGCAGCCTTACTTCATGATGCGCTACATGGGCGCCGGTCGCATCCTCCCGGACTAGCCCACTATCGACATGTACCCGAAATTCATCCTGGTCTCCCGTCCGGAAACCCCGCTTATCGGCACCTTCGTCTACGGCCTTGTCTGGAACCACAAGGACCTCGTCGACGCCCTCCCAGGCTACGTGAAAGTCCATGGCGGCGGCTGGTACGAAAAGGATGACGTAAAGAAAACCATCACCCTCTACGGCGGCTCCGGTGACTACGGCGAACCCAAACTCTCCTTCCTTGATCGCATCCCCCGCGAACTCCGCGACTACAAATTCTTCTACACCCCCATCCACGGTCTCCCCGGTAACGAACTGGATCTGTCGGAGGTGGAATGGATCTAGACCATTAATTGATCTTTTTTTTTTATTTGGAGTATGTTCACTAATTAGTTAACTTTGTAACTGGAGAGATATGTGCGGCAAGAAAAAAGAGTACGTAAGACAAGTGGTTGTCTTCGAGGATCACTTCAAAGAGTTTCGAAAGTCTTTGGACAGAGAAACACTGAAGAAACTATATCAGGTGCTTTCCCTAATCATGTATGTCAAAGTGATCCCTGTTAAGTTTCTAAAAGCGATTGAGGGCAGGAAAGGGCTCTATGAAATAAGACTTGAGCAAGGGAAAGGCATTTATCGTGTATTCTGTTGCTTTGACGAGGGAAATCTGGTAATCTTATTCAACGGATTCCAGAAAAAAACGCAGAAAACACCGAAAAGGCAAGTGGACAAAGCAGAGGCATTGATGAAAAAGTACTTTGAGTTGAAAAAGGAACAAAACAATGGACAAGAATGACTTTAAACGGATGAACTTAACTCCCATCGAAGACCTCATTTCCGAGGACTTCGGGGCCATTGGCACTCCTCAGCGCGATCAGCTCGAGATGGAGTGCGATGCATTCATTATCGGGGAGCAGCTCAAGGAGGAACGCCGAAAAGCCGGTCTTACCCAGGAGGAACTAGCCGAGAGAATCGGAACCAAGAAAAGTTTCATCTCCAGAGTAGAAAGAGGTCGTGCGGACATTCAGCTCTCCACTCTTGTTAAGTTATTCCATGGATTAGGCAGACAAGTTAGAGTACGCGTTCTATGAAGCGAGTTACTCAATCTGTCTACCATGGGACGGCTACAAACCCATAATCAAGGCACAGCTTTTGCGGGAGGTCACGCCAACAAATGACATGACCTATGCGTAGAATAGTTGTTTTTTGCATCGTTGCCACGGTGCTGGCGGCGATGACCTCCTGCGGGACTGCGAAAAAGCTTGAGCAACTGCCCACTCAAGAGGAGGAACTGACCCAGAGATGGGCCGGAAAAGAGTATAGCGACATCGTCCAATCCTTTGGGGCCCCGGATCGCGTCGCCCCTGACGGGAAGGACGGAAGCATCATTATCTATGAGAATGTTTCCACCATCTATGAGACAGATAAAAGTCTGGTATTCGACGACTACACAACAACCGTCAAGAATGAGAAGAAGTACATTCACTTCTTCCTGAATCCTGAGGGCTATTGCTATCTGGTCAAGACCAATCGGCATTTCTCCAACACTGCCCGCGGGCAACTGGAAGAAAAAGCGAGCACCAGATTCTGGCTGACCACCCTCGGAACGATGGCCGCCATCGGCATTACCGTCCCGATCATCATGAACATATGCAACGAAAGGTGGTGGAATAAGCATAAATTATTCTGATAGACCACAAAATCTGTCCTGGTCTCCCGTCCGGAAACCCCGCTCATCGGCACTTTCGTCTATGGTGAGGTCTGGATCCACGATCTGAACCCATAATCAAGGCTCGTCTTTTGCAGGAAGTCATGTCATCAAGCGAAATGACCTATGCGTAGTATCTTTATGTTTTGCATCGCTGCTGCGATACTGGCCGCGATGACTTCCTGTGGAACCACCAAGTACGTCCCCACCGAAGAGGATGAACTTACCCAAATCTGGGCAGGGAAAGAGTATCAGGATATCGTTCAGTCCTATGGTGAGCCGGACCACATCGAAATGGACGGTAATGACGGAAGTATTCTGGTCTACGAGAAACATACCACTGTTATTGACAGTCAGATCAATGCACGCGACTCCGTCTTCGTTCCGCAAGTGCCGACAGCCGTCACAGACCGGGATCGTGAACGGGAAATGAACTTCTTTCTGGATCCTGAGGGCTACTGCTACCTGGTCAGTGCCAACCGTTCAGTTCCCGGCAACGACATGGAGAACAACGATCTGAAGGAAGGCTTGATTGGGGTGGGGGTGATTACCGGCATCACCATTACGGCCACCATTATTTCTTTAATCCGCGAAACAGCTTTCGACGATCAGGATACGGAGTTCGAGTTTTACTGATCGGCTCACGCCTATTCTCGGAGGCCGTCAGGCCGACCGAAGGGGGAGGGCGAAGCCGTGCGGGGGAATCCTTTCCCCCGTCGCCCCTCGGGGCAGCCGCGTAGCGGCGGGGGTCAGACCACAGGGCACCTGCACAAGTTAGGCCCGCCGATTTGGCGGGCCTAACTTGTGGAGGTGAGCGGACTCGAACCGCTGTCCAAACGCTACACCAGGCAGCTTTCTACACGCTTATCCGTCCTTTGATTTTCGAGCCGCCCCTGCCGAATGGCGGGCGAAGACGACCTTAGCCTTTGAGTCTTAGCCGGTTTTAAAGGCGTCTACCGGAGCGTCCCGGTCGGAATGATACCCCTGGATCGGCCGATACCGGGCGGAACGTCCGAGGGATACTCGTCGGCGGCGCAGCCTAGGCGTCGCGGATTAAGCTAATCGACTTGGTCAATTAGGCAGCGAGTGCATAGTTGTTGTTGGCAACTGATTGTTCGGGATCTGAGATTTACGGGCAAGGTCCCCACGCCCGGCGTGCTTACCGTCCAGCGTCAACGCTGTCAAAACCAAAACACCCCCGTGGTCGGTGGTGGGCGATGGCGGATTCGAACCGTCGACCCCCTGCTTGTAAGGCAGGTGCTCTAAACCAACTGAGCTAATCGCCCGAAAGGGTTGCAAAGATACGCTGAAAAAGCGAAAGTTCCAAATCAAAGGAGCCCGACGATCCGCTCCAACCCGATGCGGTCCTCCTCGTCGAAAGTGGCCAGGCGGTCACTGTCGATGTCAAGCACCGCCGTCACCTTTCCGTCGACCCCGAAGACCGGGACGACAATCTCGCTCCGAGAGGCGCTGCTGCAGGCAATGTGCCCGGGGAAGGACTCGACGTCCGGAACGACGACCGACGCTCCCCTTGCCCAGGCAGTTCCGCACACGCCCTTGCCGAAGGGAATGTGCATGCAGGCGACCGGTCCTTGGAAGGGGCCAAGGATGAGTTCCTCCCCCGCCACGCGGTAGAAGCCGGTCCACCAGAAGCCGAAGGCTTCGTTGATGGCGGCGGCCATGTTGGCCATCTTCGCCACGGTGTCCGTCTCGCCTTCCAGCAGGGCGGAGAGCTGGCGATATAAAAGATCGTATTGCTTTTCTTTTTCCACAACAAAAAAGTTAAGTGGCAAAACCACAATGTTTTACCACTTATTCTTCAATGAGTTATGCTTTATTTCTGCGGCTGGGCAGGCTGAGCTGCCTGGGGCTGCTGAGGGACCGGACGGCCGGTCATCTGGGCCACGATCTTGTCGAATTCGGCCTCGCTGATCATGCGGCAGTTGCCGTTGAACTTGGCGTCCAGCTCCACCTGGAGGCGCTTGATGTTCAGGTCGCCGTCCACGGTGCAGCCACCCTTCAGGCAGAGGGTGTCCTTCACATAGAAATTGCCATGCATCGTACCGGTGAAGTCGACGTTCTGGCAGATGATGTCGCCCTTGATCTGGGCTTTCTCGCCCACCACGACGCGGCCCTTGGAGCAGATCTTGCCGTCGAAGGTGCCATCGACGCGGATGTCGGTAGGAGTGGTGATTTCACCCTTGAAAGTGGTTCCGGCGGAGATCCGGCTCACTTCGTTCACATTGACAGGTTCCATTGGTTTAGCCATATTTTAGTATTGATAGATTCTTTCGTTCACTTGAAACAAATATGTTATACGAGTCCCTTGCCGTGGCAGTTCTTGTACTTGAGGCCGGAGCCGCAGGGGCAAGGGTCGTTGCGGCCCACTTTCTTGTCCACATGGACAGGCATCCGGGACTTCTGCTCGGCGTTGGTGGAGAGCTGGGAAGGATCGTTGGTGCGCATCTGGGAGAGGTCGCGGCGCGGCTGCGTGGCGGGACGCGGGGCGCGGGCCTCGTCGGCGTCGCGGAGCGGAATGAAGGCGCGGAGGAGGAAGGTCAGGACCGCCTCGTTCAGTTCCTCCAGCATCTGGGAGAAGAGGTTGTAACTCTCCAGCTTATAGACCACCAGCGGGTCCTTCTGCTCGTACGCGGCGTTCTGGACGCTCTGACGGAGGTCGTCCATGTCGCGCAGGTGCTGCTTCCAGTATTCGTCGATCTCGTACAGGATGACCGAACGGCTCAGGGCCTTGGCCACTTCGCGGCTTTCGGTCTCGTAGGCCT
>JAEEGF010472749.1_pt1 | contig 13998 bp, 8 predicted proteins | sample 9134171 | NCBI WGS metagenome assembly JAEEGF01 (sample SAMN16246542, study PRJNA631951) | gut metagenome | biome: gut microbiome; feature: rumen; material: AP-attached | host: Bos | place: Iran: Karaj | collected 2018-10
CCGCTGCTGATTCTTGGCTTCCTCGCCCTCATGGGCGCAGGTGTGTTGATCATCGCCTATCTTCGCCGCAGAAAGGACGATTGATGGATAAACGCAGGAAGCTCCTGCTGATTTCCATCGTGCTCTTACTCCTGGTGGCAGCCGCTTGCGGCTGCCACTTTTGGAAGAGCTTTCACGAACGGGAAAAGGAACAGCAGGATTTTGAGAAGTTAGAAGAGACTGTTTCGTTTCCGGAAACGACTGTGCAGCCGGAGCAAAGCACGACAGTTGACGAAAAACCACATGGTTCGATCACGCATGACTGTAATGCTCTCGCAAATTCAAATGAGGATTGTATCGGATGGCTTACGATCCCCGGAACGGTTGTGAGTTATCCGGTTATGTATTCGCCTTTGGATCCGGAGCGGTATCTGCATCTGGATTTCTATGGCAGATACAGCTATTCTGGTACTCCGTTTCTGGATGCCCGATGTGACCCGAATGAAGGAAATCTGATTATTTATGGCCACAACATGATTAATGGCACCATGTTCGGGAGCTTGAGCCAGTATCTGAGGCAAACTTATCTGTTGGAGCATCGGCAGATTACACTGGAGTTTCTCGATGGGGTTCATAACTATGAAATCATCGCTGTCGCCACCGTTGAAAAGAACGATCCTTGGTATTACTTTCTGCGGGCAGAAGATGCGGTTGAAATTGCAGAGACAGCAGCTTCCATTCGATCCAGGGCACGGATTAGTATCGGTGATCTGCCGATGAATGGGGAACGATTGCTTACACTGTCCACCTGTACCGGGGTGCGCCGCAGCGAACGGCTGATTCTGGTGGCAAAGGAAGTATAGCGTATGAACATAGGAGGTTTATGTGTTGCGCATTGTTTTTACTGTATTAGAGATTGCCAGCCTGCTGTTTCTTTTGTTTATTAATTCCTGCATGCAGATCGCGAGCAGGGAAGATGAAAGGGAAGAACATTACATAGACGCAGACTGGGCGTCCGCTGACGAAGATTTGTAACCTTGCAATTCCCAGCAAAGTTCCATATGATGATCTCGAAGGAGGCACGATAAATGTTTCGGAAGCATAAAAAAGTTTATCTGGAGGTCAATTACGCCGAATGGAGACTCATTCGGTTCAGCCTTCTGCGGCTTCGGGAAAAACTGATCGCCGCAAATCTGGAGAGCAATGATGTGGATGCGCTTCTGGCGCGCTTGATGGGATAATCAATCACATATTTTGAGCCGCTGCTTGTTCGGAGCAGCGGCTTTGCTGTTTGGAGTGACTATGCATATGAACATTCGAGTTCTTTCTGCGGAAGAGCGAAAATATACCTATACCCAGAGCAGTCAGATCGAGTCGCAGACCGGTCTGATCGGACACCTACGCGCAGATATGGACGCCAGTGGAGACGGTTTCTTCACCGCTTGGGAAGATCATATCGCAGAGCGTAATACTATGGATTTTCGATTGTGCTTCGATGAAGTCATCAATGCCCTGCGCTATGGTGAGAATTATGAAAAGATCCTGAAAAACCGAACGAGCCTCAGCCTCTATTGTTATGGGCATCCGGAAGCCAGCTTCGGAAATGACCGGGAATATGGCATTCGCGTAGATACCACGCTGTACACCATGTTGATGCGCCTGAACCCGCGTCCCGGCGAATACAATCTCTACTGTTACTGCTATGTCCGGGATTGGCTGAATCAGCACCTGAACAAAGCTGCCCGCGGCATTCGGTTCATTCAATCAGACTATACGGAGCGGTTTCGCATCCCGGATGGCGATCAAATTCGTATCTTTACTGGCGGCGGGGACACTCGTGACAGAGTGTGCCGCTACATCGACGACTATCATCTTGAAACAAACGACGGATTCAGCACGCGGCTCTATCACATCTGTGAATTTGCAGAACGCGCGGAGAGCACAGGTGCGGTGGTGATTCCGCTCCGCTCCTCGCTGCCGGAAAAGTGTTTCAGCGTTTCCGAGTACTCCAACGATTTGATCCAGATCGCGAAAGGAGAGAGCGGATTTGCTTTTGAGCATAAGGAGCTTGGCGCACTCACACCGCGTGAGGCAGCAGACCGTTTGAACCGGGAACTGGGTGTCACCAAAGCACAGGAGCAGGCCATGGTAGCAGGCTCCATGTTCGGTTGGGCGGCGCCAGCTGCTGATCCCATAAACTATGATGAGACGGGGAAAGCGCTGCGCCCAAAGCAGCATGAGCGAGGCGATGCCCGATGAACAACGGGGATTACCTAATCTGAAACAATTAATAAAATCTTATCTTCCTCTTTTTCTTTCCACCGTTTTGTGTTATACTCATATCATCTATAACTTCAAAGAGGTGAAAACGGTATGGACGCTGTGCTGAGCAGACGTATTGCTGCAGTGAAAACGGCAGACGCGATCAATGCAATTGAAGGCGTGCCAGTCTCCAAGTATGCAAAGCAGCTCTCCTTATGCTGGGCGCGCGGCGAACTGACCGGAGAGCAGATGAAAGCGGCATTACAGGCCTATCATAAGAGTATCGCAGAGCGGGTGCGGAATCATGCATGATCCTTATTTGTATGATGATGTGCCCGTTCTCCGCAATCAGCTGGAGATTCGGGACGAAAAGACGCTTGATCTGATCGAAGCAGAACAATCTCGGCAGAATATGATGCTTCTCTATGAAAAAGGCTTCCATGATTTCACGCCGGAAGGGCTTTGTGAAATCCATCGCACTCTGTTTGGAGATTTGTATGACTGGGCAGGGAAGTACCGGATCATCAACATTGAAAAACGGGAAAAGCTGCTTGCCGGACGCAGCGTTTGGTACAGCAATGATGAGGATATTCCCGGCGACCTGTTCCGCGCTTTTGAATCGATCCGAGAGGAAGTGTGGGAGAATATGTCGCGGGAAGTGTTTGTTCAGACGCTCACCCGTCTTTTTCCAAAGATCTGGCAGGTGCATCCTTTCCGCGAGGGCAACACCAGAACAGTTGTCATGATGATGACGTTTTTCGTGGAGCACTATGGTTATTACATGGATCAGGAACTGTTGGCGTCAAGCGCTGGATATGTAAGGGATTCCTTTGTGATGGCAAGCCTCGATCAGTTTTCTGAGTATGAGCATCTGGAGCGAATTCTCCTGGATGCGGTATGCGATGAGCCTGTTGAGTATGATGTTGCAGATTTGGATGACTCGATACAGCCTAATCCAAAAAACGAACGATATAAAAAGTATCAGAAAGGGAAGTACGAACCACAGCCGCATTCCACTCGCGACGATTGATTTTTGTGATGCAAAACGAATGATAAAACCTCCTTGCAATCAGCAGGGAGGTTTTGCTATATCCGGGCATGATTCGGAGGTGAACGGATGCCCAGCAAGTATTAGAAAAACTCGGATTTGTCAGCACAGACCTCTGGGGCTGTCACATCCAACACGCGACGTTATCTGGACTTTCTCCGAAATTCTGCGCCAGGTGAACGATCGAAATCACCTTATCTGGAGCAACTATCATACGGGCTAACAGTACTTTGCGTTTATTCAGGCTTCTTTTCTTTCGTTCCCCAAAACTAAAATTTTATTGATTTTGGGGAATGGAGTGGTTATAATGCTTTTAGAGTCAATGAAAAGGGTGAAACTATGAAACTGATCGAACGTGAATCCTATTTGAATGAGCTGAAAAATCTTACGATGACACCAGATATAAAGGTTATCACCGGTGTTCGCAGATCAGGAAAATCAAAGCTTCTGGAAGCATTGGCAGGATATCTGCGGGCCAATGACCAGGTAGCAAATGTAATTCATGTCAATTATAATTTAACAGAGTTCGAGGGATTACTTGAATACCATGCATTGGAGGCATATGCGGAAGCCCACTATCAAAGTGGGAAAAACAACTATCTGATGGTAGACGAAATACAAATGTGTCCTTCTTTTGAAAAAGCAATCAACAGCCTTCACGCAAAAGAAAAATTTGATATTTATGTTACGGGCTCGAACGCATTTCTTCAAAGCAGCGATCTGGCAACACTTTTTGTGGGTCGGACTTTTGAGGTGCAAGTATTCCCATTCTCATTTGTGGAGTATATGACGTATTTTCCATCAGAAAATCGATATCGTAGTCTTAATAGCTATATTACTGATGGCGGCATGGCTGGGTCTTATTTGTATCCGAACGAGGTACAAAAATATCGCTATATCAACAGCGAGGTCTTAAATGCACTGATCGTTCGAGACATCCTCAAAAAATATAAACTAAAAAACGAAACATTACTGCATGAACTGATCGATTTTTTGATGGACAATATTGGAAATGTTACGTCTATCCGCTCTATCACAGACACGCTATCTTCCAATCATATGAAAGCCGATCATAAAACCGTCAGTAAGTATATTGATGCGCTTTGTAAAGCGTTTGCATTTTATCGAGTTCGTAGGTATGACATCAAGGGAAAACGATATTTGAAGTCCGAAGACAAATATTACTTGGTAGATCATAGCTTTCGTTTTGCGCGCCTTGGAACACGCAACATGGACTATGGACGTGTATTGGAAAACATCGTTGCGATTGAGTTGCTGCGCAGAGGGTATGAGGTATATGTTGGAGTCCTCTACAAAAAGGAAATCGATTTTGTCGCGTTAAAACAAGGAGAAAAGCATTATATTCAGGTGGCAAATGATATTTCTGAGCCCAAAACATTTGAACGCGAGGTCAAACCTTTGCTTGCAATCAAAGACGCGTACCCCAAAATGATCATCGCAAGGACGTATCAGCCTGAATACCAGTATGAAGGAATTCGGATTATAGATGCAGCCGAATGGCTTAACGATTTAGCTCCCCAAAATTGAATCATTTTAGAATTCGGGGAATGAAATTGGACCGCTATTTTAGCCACATAGTTCAAACCTTTGTTTCAGTGATATGGTATATCAAAGAATAAGCAGGTGGTATCAAATGGATTTTACTAATACTGAACCGAATTCTTGGCTTGACCTTCAAAACAAGGTAACGCTATACTTGAATGAAGCTGGATACAAGGCCGTATCTCCACTTACGATAAATACAGTGCGGGGATCTGTTGAAGTTGATGTATATATTGAAGCTCCCGATGAATTAGTTAAGCGAATCATATGTGAGTGTAAATATTGGAAAACACCGGTTTCTAAAGAAAAAGTACATGCATTTCGAACGGTGGTAGCAGACTCTGGCGCAGCTCTTGGTATTATGATATCCAAAGAAGGATTTCAGAAGGGTGCTATTGATGCTGCCAAACTATCAAATGTAATTCTTCTTACATGGGAACAATTCACTACCTTGATATCAAGGAAATGGATGAGGGAGCAGACAAAGACTCTACGAAAAGTACAGCGTGCAATATATGTTTATACAAGTGAAATGACTGTTCCCTATGAACTAATATCTGAGGAAGGGAAAAGGGAATACCATAAACGAAGCAAGCCAGCTGGTGAATTGTGGGAAGCAGCATGTGATCTGCGTTCGTATGAATGGCAACCTGACAAAATCGAGTATATATCAGATCGAATGCTTCAGGGTTTCACGGCTTTAGATGAATACATTCGATACTTGATCCATGAAATGACTGCATATAATCGATGGTTTGCTGCTTTCTTTAAAAAAGAGGGAATCAACTTCCCAGATTATAAATTTGAGCCAATAGAACAAATCTTTTATCGTGGGTTATGAAAAAGACAGAATTATACTTATAGGCAGTACAAACATACTATAAACCAAAAAAGCTATTCAAATGGGTGATGAAATGATATTTGACATCTCTGATCGTAAGTTCAAGAGAATACTATGTCAGAATAAATTCTATCTTCCGATTCGGTGGGACGGAGATGACTTCGTGTATACTTTGAATACGCTCTACGATGACTATCTTACATCCATTAAACGGGAGCTGAAAGATGCGGAGGAACAGGAGCTAATCGATCAAGACATCGCATCTATCCATACTGTATGCAAAAAAATAGTTGAATCAGCAGAAGAGTACTTAAATGGTTTTCCAGCACAAGCATTTCATACTTTTTCGAGTGCAATGCAAACGCTGATTAGAGAACCACTGTTAATCTATCAAAAAAGTGTTTATGATCAATTTCAGGCTGATGTTTATAGCAATAATGATCCATTGGTGCTTTATAGATCTGCACGAGTATATGAAAACAAACCTTATTCCAGAAGAAGGGTTTTTCATACTCCTTTTAACCTACGATCAAAAGTATCAACAAGCAGATTTAGTATTGCAGGATATCCGAGTCTTTATCTGAGTACGTCTCTAGAGTTGTGCTGTCAGGAAATACATGTGAATCCATTTTTGGACCTTGTTCTCGCATCTGCTTTCCAGCTTGATCGCTCATATGAACGATCTAATATCAACATTAGAGTGATAGAATTGGCTGTAAAGCCTCAGGACTTTTTAGAGCGGAATTCAGAAACCGGAGATAGAAGCAGAATACTTCCACGAGATATTCTTGAAAGTCAAAAAACTCGAAATGCATACCTGTTATGGTATCCGTTGATAGCAGCTTGTTCTTTTATCAGAGTAAATAAAGTGGATCCTTTTGCTGCTGAGTATATTATTCCTCAACTGTTAATGCAGTGGGTACGACATGAAACTATCTGTGATCACCACACGCTGATGGGCATACGCTATTTTTCTTGCGCTTCAGTTCGAGCCTCTGAGTTGGGATTCAATTATGTGTTTCCAACGAGCGGGACACCATGTAGTCAACGAGATCCGTTTTGCTCTGTGCTGGCCAGTTCTTTTCGTCTAACAGAACCAGTATATATTCATGAATATAATAGCATACAAGCCTGTGAACGCGAATTAGCGAGACAACAATTTGACTATCTTTTAGAAATGAAGTAGAGAAGAACAAATAAAATATAGATTTGAGAATACAATTGCGATCATCTGAAATCACCTTGCATTGATTTGCAGGGTGATTTTTCTAGACACAGGTAATTGGAGGAGGTGATGTAAAGTGCCAAGAAAATATCAGATAATCTCGGATTTATCAGCACAGACTTCTGTGTCTGTCACTTCCAACACGCGGCGGTATCTGGACTTTCTCCGATCTGCCGCAAACAACTATAAGTACACCTATGACGAGCAGATTTTAATCCACGCTCAGAAGCCGGAAGCAACCGCCTGCGCGGAAATGGCAGTCTGGAATCGCCTTGGGCGCTGGGTCAACCGCGGAACACGCGGTATAGCCCTGATTTCAGAAACAACGCAGCCGTACAGGCTGCGGTATGTTTTCGATATCAGCGATACCAACAGCTATTACCACCGGGAAGTCAGTATTTGGAGAATGCGTCATGCGATGGAGTCTGTTGTTACAGAAGCCCTCACCAATGCGTTTGGTGAGCCACCGGAGGGGGCGAGTTTCCCGGATGCGGTTGTAGAACTGTCCGGAATCCTGGTCGAGGACAATCTCTCAGACTATTACTCCATGCTTCACGGCGCGAAAGCTGACAGTCTTTTGGAAGATCTGGACGGAGACAACCTAAACTATCGTCTGCGATTCCTCGTTCAAAACAGCGTTGCCTTTATGATTCTCGCTCGATGCGGGATGGATACTTCTGAATACCTTGACCCGGATCTTTTTGCGTGGGTCATAGACTTCAACACGCCTGACACGGCTGCCGTGCTCGGAAACGCCACCAGCGATATTGCGCAGATGTTCCTGCGAGAAATAGAGCGAGCTGTGCGCGCAGCTGAACGCGAAGAAAAGAATCCCATTCGCACATTTGCGTCCCGGATGCCACCGGTATATGATGCGGCTGTAAGAACCGATCAAGAAAGGAGACGAGAAAATGAACCTGACGTATCATCAAGAGGGCGAGTACCTGATGCCCGATCTGATTCCTCCGGAGAGCCCGAAGATTGGGAAATTAGGAATGCAGCGGCTCGAGTTCCTGCGCCAGCACCGGCGCCCGATCTACAGCGGGATGCTGATGAACGGGACGCTGAACTCGCATCTGGAAGAGATCGACCAGACAGCAGACGAGATGCTGGAGCATCTGATGAACCAGATGGCGCAGGCCGAGGGCGTGACGGAGACTCTGAAAGCACAGAACCAGATGGAATGGGTCGCTCGGATGAACAACATCCGGAGCCGAGCAGAGGAGATGATCCTGAACGATCTGATCTACGCCTAACCGATCCTCCCCCGCTGGAGGATAGCCACCATGACTTCAACGCCCGCAACGAGATCGACTACTATTATCACGACGCAGAAAAACAGGAGCTGATCCGCAGCAGTTCCGCCCTGAAAAACCACAGAACCGAAATCGCCACGTTTTTCGACACCCATTCGGATGTAGAGGAACGTGGCAATTTTGTTAAGGGCTTCTATGACGGAGCACCGGTTGAAATGATGCTCTCTAACGATCAGCTCGCGGGTTATCACGCCTACGACGACGTGCTGCATCTCTGGCGTGGGACTTATCAAGACAGAGAACGCGAAGTTCATATGCGCTGGTCTTCGGTAGCACAGACTATTTACGGCATGATGCTACTGCAGGAATGGCTCTCGCCGGGGGAACAGCCGCTGCCCACCACCGACGAGCAAATCAGCCTGATTCAGGAGGAAGCCGTCCCTGCAACAGAGTTTGTCTTGCCACAGGAAGCCATTGACTATGTTCTCTGCGGCGGAAGCGGTATCTCTCAGGGAAAGTTGCGGATCTTTGCGCAATTTCAAAAGGCCGAGTCCTCGGCTGAAAATGTAAAGTTCCTCAAAAACGAATATGGTACCGGTGGACACTCTGACGCCATTCCAGGAACAGGCTTCTGGGAAGATCACGATGCTAGAGGCATCAAGATCACAGAGAGGTATTCCGCTCAAGACGACGGACCCGAAAGAACCGTTCTGTTAAAATGGCCAGCGGTGGAAAAGCGTATCCGTGAGCTGATTGCTGCAGACCGATACCTTTCTGATGCGGAAAAGGCCGCCTACCCTGCTTATGAAGCTGAGCGAGAGGTGCGAAATGAACGCAGCCAGATTGCAGAACAGTTCAACTCCATCATCCGCGAATATAAGGAGTTTGTGGAACAGCTTGGTGAACAGGATCGCACAGCAGATCGCTACTATCTTGTCTCTGCATCCGGCGCATTCTCCGAAGGCAAAAAGAAGTTCTACAATCGCAGTCCGGATGGAGATTTTGCCCTGCCTTTGATGCGAGAAACGCTGCAGACGATCATCGCAGCAGACACCCATCTCACTGAACGCTGCGAGGCGCTTCTGGAATCTCTGCGTTCTGAGCTCGCAATGGCATTGGAGCCGACCGAAGAAGAACTGCATCCTGCACCCATGGTTTATGCTCCTGCCATTGGAGATCATATTCATATTGGAACGCAGGTCTTTGAGCTGCAGGGATTGAACGCTGAAGAAGTCATGCTTTCAGATGCGGACTATCCGCTATTCACTAAGACGTATGCGCGCGGCGATTTCATCCGCATGGTGGAAGAAAACCCATTAAACGCTCATTTGCTGAAGGAATCGGATGATACAGCGCCTGTACAGACACTTCCTGCAGAAGATCCACTGGAAACGGCAAAACGCAGAATCCAGGATTACTGTGATCGCGAATTCGACAGTGCAGCAGACTTCTCAGACCTCTCCAACATTGATCTGGCCTATACAACCATGGAGAACAGTGACGTTGAGCTTCACGCTCATGCGGATCTGATCCACTTCCGGTTGGTGTTTTATGCGGATGACCGTGAGGTAGCAGACATTCAATTCAAGGATGCTGCAGACTTTGCGGAGGGCTTTGATGGTATGACCTTCGATGACCTCATCACCTTCGCAGAAGATCATCTGTACGACGAACCGCAGGAAGAACAGATGGAAGAAATACAGGAAGAAAAACCCCTTGCTCCACCTCCGGCACCGAAGCCGCGCGGAAGAGTTACTCCTACACAGCTATATCCCAACATTCCCACAGAGCAACGGCACGACCATCGAATCATCAATGACAGCCTTGGCGTAGGAACACCATCCGAGCGGTACTACCACAACGTCATGGCCATTCAGCTTCTGAAAAAGCTGGAAAGCGAAGGCAGGCTGGCAGATCGTTTGGAACAGGATATTCTCGGCGACTACGTTGGTTGGGGCGGTCTGGCAGACTGCTTCGACGAGCGTAACAGCCATTATCAGGAGCTGAAAGACCTGTTGACGGAGGAAGAATACGCAGCGGCGCGGGAATCCACACTGACCGCATTCTATACGCCTCCTGTTGTGGTTCGCTCCATCTATGATGCCTTGCAAAACATGGGCTTTCAACGCGGCAACATTTTGGAGCCAAGCTGTGGGATCGGCAACTTCCTTGGTTTGAAACCGGAGACGCTTTCAGATTCTCGCGTCTATGGCGTGGAACTGGATTCCATTTCCGGTCGGATCGCGCAACAGCTGTACCAGAACGCATCTATTGCTGTCCAGGGCTTCGAGAAAACGGAGCTGCCGGACAGCTTTTTTGATGTTGCCATTGGCAACGTGCCGTTTGGAAACTTCATGATCATGGACAAGCGGTATGACAAACACAACTTCTTGATCCATGACTACTTCTTCGCACGGACATTGGACAAGGTTCGACCCGGCGGCGTCATTGCCTTTGTTACATCGAAAGGCACGCTGGACAAGGAGAATCCCAATGTGCGGAAATACCTTGCCCAACGCGCTGATCTAATCGGCGCAATCCGTCTACCCAACGACACCTTCAAGGCAGCTGCCGGCACGGATGTGACCTCAGATATCATCTTCCTCCAAAAGCGCGATACGATGGCGATAGAGGAGCCTTCATGGGTGCATCTCGGCACAGATGAAAACGGGCTGAAGATGAATCAGTATTTCATCGACAACCCGGATATGATTCTCGGCAGGATGCAGGAGATCAGTGGTCCCTATGGTCCTGAAACCGCCTGTGTTCCGCTTGAGGATCAGGACCTCGGGGAGCTGCTGTCCGCCGCTGTCCAGAATATCCACGCGCAAATTGAAGAACATGATCTGAACGAGCTGGAAGGGGAAAACGATGGTCAGGCAATTCCTGCTGATCCGTCTGTCCGAAATTTCTCTTATACTGTCGTGGACGGCAAAGTATATTACCGCGAGAACAGCGTCATGGTTCCAGTGGAGCTATCCGTCACGGCAGCAAACCGCATCAAGGGTATGATTGGCATCCGCGACAGTGTCCGCCAGCTGATTGAGTATCAGACGGAAGATTACCCGGATTCGACGATTCAGGCTGAACAGCAGCGCCTGAACAAGCTGTACGATTCCTTCGTGAAGAAATACGGCATCATCAACTCCCGCGCAAACAAATCCGTGTTTCGCTCGGACAACTCCTTTTGCCTCCTGACCTCTCTGGAGGTGTTGGATGATGAGGGCAACTTCCTTCGGAAAGCGGATATGTTCTCCAAGCGTACCATCCGTCAGCGGATTCCCGTCACCCATGTGGACACTGCCTCGGAGGCACTTCCGATTTCACTCGCAGAGCGAGCCAAGGTAGACATGCCCTTCATGGAGGAACTGACGGGAAAAACCGAGCAAGAGATCTACGCTGATCTGAAAGGCGTCATTTTCCTGAATCCCATGCATGGCTACGGCGGAAACACCGAGGAAAAGTATCTGCCCGCTGATGAATATCTCAGCGGTAATGTGCGGGAAAAACTCGTATGGGCGCGGCGCAGCGCTGAACTGTATCCGGAGGATTACACCGTCAACGTGGAAGCGTTGGAGCGTGTGCAGCCCGCTGACCTTGGGCCCGGTGAAATCTCCGTACGTCTCGGCGCCACTTGGCTGCCACCCTCGGATATTGAAGATTTCATGTTCCATCTGCTCAGAACCCCGCGATATATGACGTGGAACATCCATGTACATTATTCACCGCTCACAGCCGAGTGGAATATCGACGGTAAAAGCAATGACCGCGGGAATGTCAAAGCCAGCAGCACCTATGGAACCGATCGCATCAACGCCTACAAGCTCATTGAGCAGACACTGAATCTCCGCGAGGTTAAAATCTTCGATTATATTGAGGATGCAGACGGAAAGAGAAAGCCGGTTTTGAATAAGAAGGAAACCGCGCTGGCACAGGCAAAGCAAGAGGCTATCAAGCAGGCGTTTCAGGACTGGATCTGGACCAGCCCGGAGCGAAGGGATCGGCTGGTGAAGCTCTACAATGAACGCTTCAATTCCACCCGTCCACGGGAGTATGACGGTAGCCATCTGGTGTTTCCGGGTATGAACCCGGAGATTATCCTGCGCGCGCATCAGCTTAACGCAATCGCCCGTGGGCTGTATGGCCAGAATATTTTGCTGGGACACGTAGTCGGCGCAGGCAAGACTTGGACTGCCGTTGCCATCGCGCAGGAGAGCAAGCGTCTCGGTCTGTGTCACAAGACGCTGATCGTTGTTCCGAATCATCTCACGGAACAGTGGGGCGCGGAGTATCTGCAGCTTTACCCAGCAGCGAATACCCTTGTCGCCACAGCGAAAGACTTTGAAAAGCAGAACCGCAAAAAGTTCTGTGCCCGTATAGCCACCGGCGACTATGACGCCGTCATCATCGGCCACAGTCAGCTGGAGAAACTCCCGCTGTCATTGGAGCGGCAAACATACATGTTACAGCAGCAGATTGACGAGATCATGGAGGGCATCGCGGAGGCAAAAGCCAACCGCGCCGAGCGCTTCACCGTCAAACAGATGGAGCGCGCAAAGAAATCCGTCGAGGCAAAACTCGCCAAGCTGAATGATCAGAGCCGCAAAGATGATCTGATCACATTTGAAGAGCTCGGTGTAGATAAGCTCATCATCGACGAGGCGCACAGTTTCAAGAATTTGGCGGCGTTCACGAAAATGCAGAACGTCGGCGGCATCAGCCAGACCGAGGCGCAGAAGTCCTCTGATCTCTTTATGAAGTGCCGCTACATGGACGAGATCACTGGTGGAAAAGGGATCGTCTTCGCTACCGGTACGCCGATCAGCAACACCGTGGTGGAGCTCTATACCATGCAGCGATATCTGCAGTACAGCACACTGGAGGCCAAAGGGGTTTCCCACTTCGACGCCTGGGCGTCCACCTTTGGCGAGACCGTCACCGCAATCGAACTTGCACCGGAAGGCACCGGCTATCGCGCCAAAACACGTTTTGCCCGATTCTATAACCTTCCGGAGCTCATGGCCATGTTCAAAGAGGTAGCAGACATCAAGACGGCAGATATGCTGGATCTCCCCGTACCGAAAGCCAACTACCATACTGAGGCACTGAAACCGTCCGAGTTTCAGAAACAGATGGTGGACGATCTGGCGAAACGTGCCGAGCGAGTCCGCGCCGGCATGGTCAATTCTTCAGAGGACAACATGCTGGTGATCACCAACGATGGACGCAAGCTTGCGCTGGATCAGCGCCTCATCAATCCTATGTTGCCGTCCAGTGAAACCGGCAAGGTTGCCGCATGCGCGCAAAACGTCTTTGACATCTGGCAACGCACCGCAGAACAGCGCTCCACGCAGATGGTGTTCATTGATCTGTCCACACCCCGTGCGGACGCGTTCAACGTCTATGATGCCATTCGGTCCGAACTGCTCGAAAAAGGCATTCCGGAGGAGGAGATTGCTTTCATCCACGACGCCAAGACTGAGGCGCAGAAGAAGGAACTGTTTGGAAAAGTCCGCAGCGGCCAGATCCGGGTGCTGCTTGGCTCCACAGCAAAGATGGGCGCCGGCACCAACGCGCAGAACAAGCTCATCGCTCTGCACCACACCGATTGCCCATGGCGGCCTGCAGACCTGCAGCAGCGAGAAGGGCGTATCATCCGGCAGGGCAACGAAAATCCGGAGGTGGAGATCTTCACCTATGTGACGGAAAACACCTTCGACAGTTATCTGTATCAGCTGGTGGAATCCAAGCAGCGGTTCATCGGTCAGATCATGACCAGTAAATCACCGGTACGCTCCGCGGAAGATGTGGATGAAACCGCGCT
>JAEEGF011991563.1_pt1 | contig 13998 bp, 17 predicted proteins | sample 9134171 | NCBI WGS metagenome assembly JAEEGF01 (sample SAMN16246542, study PRJNA631951) | gut metagenome | biome: gut microbiome; feature: rumen; material: AP-attached | host: Bos | place: Iran: Karaj | collected 2018-10
ACCTAAAATCTGTACATAGAATGGTTTTTCTCCTAATTTTCTCCAAGCCATCTCACGTACTGTAGCAAAAGCAGGTACTAAGATATCTTCAAGTGTCTCTCCATTAGCAAGTCTTTCTTTAAACTCTTCAGTTTTTTTACCCAATTGTTTATCAGTAAGTTTAGAATATTCTTCATCTAATGCTACTATTTCATCAGCAATCTTCTTAAACTTCTTCATTTCTTTATATTCATGATCAAATAATCTTTTTAATAATTCCATAAAATCACTTCCATTCTATATTTTATCAAAAATAAATAGTTCTTACTACCTTTTTTACAAGTAATAATAAAAAAGATGATAGTTAAACTATCATCTAATTAACTTTCAATAATACCGTATCCGCCATCTTTTCTCTTATAAACAACAGCAGGCATATCAGTTTCTTCATCTTTATATAAGAAGAAATTATGTCCTAATAAATCCATTTGTAAGATAGCTTCCTCAGAACTCATTAATTTTAAATCTATTTTCTTACGTTTAACAACTTCTTTTTCTTCAGGAATTTCAATAGCCTCATCAACATTAAGTTCTTTAAGACCTTTCTTTTCTCTCTTTTGTAATTTAGTTTTATTTTTTCTAATTTGTCTTTCAAGTTTATTGATAACCATATCTACTGCAGAATAAAAATCTTGTTCTTCAGCTTCTGCTCTTAAAATAAGTGTTTTTAAAGGAATAGTAACCTCTACTTTTTGTGAATAGTTTCTTACTTTAACTAATACACTAGCACGTACACCATCTAATGAAATATACTTGTCTAACTTTCCTAACTTCTCACTTACGTAATTTCTCATTGATTCTGTAATTTCGACTTTTGTTCCACGAACATTAATTTCCATATTATCATCTCCTGTACTTTTAATATATCATAATTACTCATTTTTTTCTACTTATTAACAGTAATAAATAAAAAATAGATTATTCCTAATCTATTTCTTTTTTTTCTTTAAAATATCATGTTTAACAATAATATCTGTTTTCCATACAAAGATAAAGACAACTATTGCTAGTACTATATAAATAATACGACCTATAAAGACATCTGTATTATCTTTTAATGTATATAATATTGATGCTGCTGAAAATAAAGCCGTTATTATATAAATAATAATTACTGTCATCTTATGTGAGAAATTCATCTTTAATAGTTGATGATGTAAGTGTTCTTTATCCGCATCATAAATATGTTTATGATTAATAAGTCTTCTAATAATGGCAAATAATGTATCTAGAATAGGTACGGCTAGAATAGCAAGTGGTGCAAAGATTGATGTCATAACCGTAGTTTTAAATCCTAATAAAGATATTACGGAGATAACATATCCCATAAACATGGCACCAGAGTCTCCCGCAAAGATTCTAGCTGGGTTAAAGTTATGGAATAAGAAACCTAAGGTACTACCTAACATTATTAAAGCTAAAGTAAATTCAAGTCCTGTAAATCTTTCTTGGAAGAAACATATAATGATTGTTGATAAATAGAAAATACTTGATATACCACCAGATAATCCATCTAATCCATCAATTAAATTTATTACATTTGTACAAGCTACAACAAACATGATTGTAATAGGATATGCAAATATACCAAATTCAATATCTTGTCCAAAGACCGTTATATTATTTAGAACAATATTTCCATAGAATACTAAGATACAAGCTGCCGCTATCTGGCCAATTAATTTAGGTAGTGGTTTAATAGGTTTTATGTCATCACATAAACCAGTAATAATAATGATAAAACTACCAATTAGTATTGAATTCATTTGTAGACTAGGATGTCCAAATAAGATATATCCTAGTAAGAATCCTGCATAAATACCTAATCCACCAAGTCTTGGTATAGGATTTTTATGAACCTTTCTTTCATTAGGAATATCAATTGCTCCTATATGTTTAGCAATTCTTTTAACTAAAGGTATAAACAATGTAACAAAGATCATTGTTAAACCAACTATCAATAAACTCTTGTATATTTCATTTTCCATAATAACCTCTTAATAATTATAACAAATCAAAAAATAAAAGTCATTAATATAGACAAAAAAAGAAGTCTTAGACTTCTATTTAAATTTAAATACAGTTGTAAAATCATATATAAAGTTTGCAAGTAAGTATGTCATACAAAGAATCATTATAAAATAACATAATCTAGCTTTTAATACTTGATTCTTTTTGAATATAGCATTGATATTAATACCATCCATAGCAAACATAACAACAATTAAACTAAATATATATAAACTAAATTTAAGCATTTTCTATTTCCTTAATCTTATTAATTCTTCTAATATGTTTTTCTAAATTAGAAAATGGTGTATTAATAAATGTTTCAATGATTTCTACTGCTGTTTCAAACTTCATAGTTTCACCAAAGGCAACAACATTAGCATCATTATCAAGTCTTGTATATTCTGCTTCTTTAACAGTACTTACTTTAGCACAACGAATGCCTTTTACTTTATTACATGCAATACTAATTCCGATACCACTACCACATATAGCTACACCAAAGTCTACTTCTTTATTTAAAACTTTATCACATAAAGCTTTAGCATAGTCTGGATAGTCACATGATTCTTCACTATATGTACCAACATCTACTAATTCATATTGTCCTTCAAAGAACTTCATTAATTCATTTTTTAACTTATAACCACGATGGTCAGATGCAAATCCTAATTTCATTATTATCACCTACTTAAATATATCATAAGATAAAAAAAAAGTTAAGATACCTTAACTAATTTTCAAAACCATATTTCTTGTTGAATTTATCAACTCTACCAGTTTTAGATCCTCTAGATTGTTTTCCTGAATAAAATGGATGACATGCTGAACAAACTTCAACATTTATTTCCTTTTTAACAGATTTTGTAGTAAATGTATTTCCACAAGCACAAGTAACTACACAATCTTGATATTTAACTCTTTTTTCGTTGGATTCTTTCTTTGCCATAATATTCTCCTTTCGCCATGAACTTAATCATAGTAATACAAATTACCAAGATATTATAACAAGTTAAAAATATAAAATCAAGTATTTATTCTTCATATATTGATATTTTAGCGCCAATATTTGTTAATTTTTCAATTATATCTTCATATCCACGTAAAATATAGTCTGCATGATATATCTTTGTTACACCTTTAGCTTTTAGTCCTGCAAGTAGTAGAGATGCTCCAGCTCTTAAATCAGTTGCTTCAACTTCACACCCTTTAAGCTCTGTTTTACCAAGTACAGTTGCATGTCGTTTATTAACATTAATATTTGCACCCATCTTATTCAAAAATGGTACATTCATATATCTATTTTCATAGATTGTCTCTTCAATTTCACTTTTACCAGTAGCTTGCGTTAACAAAGTAACTAATGGTTGTTGAAGATCGGTTGCAAAACCAGGATATCCTCTTGTTTCAACATCAATACCAGTTAAATTATCACTTTTATTAGCAACAATATTATCTTCATTAATTACAATATCAGCACCACATTCTACTAATTTATCAGTAAGATTTTTAATATGTTCAGGATTAATATTATTAATATGTAAGTAATCACCTACTAAACATCCTAGAATAATATATGTTCCTGCTTCAATACGATCTGGCATAACACTATGGAAACATCCATCTAGTTCTTTAACACCTGTTATTTTAACAGTACTTGTACCAGCTCCTTCAATCTTAGCTCCCATTTTATTTAACATATCAGCTACATCTACGATTTCTGGTTCTCTTGCAGCATTATGAATTACTACAGAACCTTCACATAATGTAGATGCAATAATTCCATTAACTGTAGCTCCTACACTAGGCATATCAAGAGTTACATCACAACCCTTTAATTTCTTAGCTGTAATACTAAATAAACAATCTTTTTCGACAACTTTAGCGCCCATTGCCTCAAAAATCTTTAAAGTTTGATCTATTGGTCTACTACCTATTTGGCAACCACCTGGGAAATACATCTCAACTTTCTTATATTTTGCAAGTAAGCTTGCCATAAAGTAATATGAAGCTCTTAATTTACAAGATAAATCATCTGGGATTAAATTATTCTTCATTTCACTAGGATCAATAACAATACTTTGACTTGCTCTTGATACTTTAACTCCTAAATGAGTTAATATTTCTTCTAAAACATTAATATCTGTTATATCAGGTACATTTGTTAATGTTGTTAAATTATTACTTAAAATACATGCTGGTATTAAAGCTACAGCACTATTTTTAGCACCACCTATATTAATTGATCCCGTAAGAGGAAGTTTTCCTTCTACTTCAAGAATTTTCATATATACCTCTCTATTTTAATATACTTAATTTATTATCTATTTCTTTAATTATGGCGTCGCGTCCAGACATTATTACTTTTCTTGGATCATATTCACTACTAGAATTAATAAACTCTAAAACAGCGTCATGCCATACTTTTTGTAGATCCGAGTTAACATTTATCTTGTTAATACCACATTCTACACATTTCTTTAATACTTCAAGAGATAAGCCACTACCACCATGCATAACAAGGGGAATAGATAAACTATCATGAAGTTCTTTTATTAAATTATAATCAATATTTAATTCACCTTTATAAATACCATGAACTGTTCCAATAGCAGGCGCTAAGGAATCAATACCAGTATCATTAACAAAACGTAAGCAATCTTCTTTATTTGTTAAAAGAATATTACTACATACGTTATCTTCAATACCGCCTACATGACCGATTTCTGCTTCAACAGTAACACCTCTTGCATGAGCATAATTAACGACATCACGAGTTATTCTAACATTTTCCGAATATTCATATTTAGAAGCATCAATCATAACTGAGGTAAAACCAGCATCAATCGCTTTTTTACAACTGTCAAAACTACTACCATGATCTAAATGTAAGCATACATTATTTTTAATATCTAAATCATTTATTAAAGATTTAACTAGGGATGATACAACATTGTATCCTCCCATATATTTTATAGCCCCTTCTGAGACTCCTAAAATAACATCTAAATTATCATCATTACATTTCTCTAAAATGATCTTTGTCCACTCTAGATTATTTATATTGAAATGAAAAACAACACTGTTATTTTTCTTAGCTTTCATAAGCATTTCATAAGAATTAACTAACATAATATCACCAAAGAAAGTATATAATAAATAATCTATAAAGTCAAAAATAAAAAGGATGCATTAGCATCCTCTTTTTATTTTCTAAATGTTGGATTGATTAATGTTAATCTTGCTAGTTCTGCTTCGTATAATTGACCTAATTGCTCTGGTGTAAATGTAGCTCCATCAATTGATAGAACATAACTATGATCAAGTGAAATTGTTAATCCAAAGAACACATCTAATATAGCATTACGAGCTTCATCAGATATTGTATTCCAATAGAATGTTTTTTGTCCTTCACTAGTATTTAATGTTACACCTGTTTGATTTGTAATGAATAAATATAATTCTCTCATATGAATATCTTGCATTATTTTAACATTATCTCTATTTTTAGTATCATAAGCAGCATTAACAACATCATTACGACATTGATTAAAGTATTCAACGATACAGAAATCAGGAGATTGCTTTCTAAATGAGTTTTCGATATGAGAAACATGTTTTTCACCTTCAAGTACTCCATTTTCAAGGAAAATACTAATTTCAGGCATATTCATTTGGCAAGCAATTGTTTGAGCATTTAAAGCATTTAAATACTCATCATCACTCATAGCAATCCAGTCAGAACTACCTCTATTTACATAAGGTAATAACTCATCACCTGGAATTTCAGCATCAATAATTGGTTCTTTTGGTTCTTCCGTTACTTGTTGTTCTATTCTTGGTGTTGGGGTAAGATCTGGTCCATCATTATTATCTAGTGTACTTTTTGGAATTATATGTTTATATACATGCCATCCACCTACTGCAATAATAGCAAGGGCACCAAGGGTAGCAACTGTTTTTACAACAATACGACCTTTACCTTCTTTTTTATCATCTTTATCTTTATCGTCTTTCTTTTTACGTCTTTTCTTCTTATCTTTTTCTTCTTCAGAATCTTTTCCAGGTTCAGGAGAATCTTTTCCAGGATCTGGTTCTGGTTTAGGTTTCTTGTCTGGATCTGGTTCTTTCTTTTCTTCTTTTTTATCGTCTTTCTTTGACCCTCTTACTTTATTAATAAACTCAATTGGAGTTAAAGAACTTTTTTCTTGGGTTAAGAATAAACTTAAAATCATCTCAATATCTGATTGTTTAACTTCTTTATCAAATCCGTTATATTGAATTCTAGCTTTAGCTGGAAAACCAGTTTTATCAGCAGAATCTTCTATTATTTCTAACGTTATATTATCAAACGTAGCCATAAATCCCTCCATTTACGCCGTTATCATACCATAATTGACAAATATTGTCAATATAATTGGGGTTATAGACAATATTAAAGAGTGTTAATTATGATTAACAATTAACACTCTATCTCTATTGCCTAAGTCCTTTATAATCGATATTTCACTACTGTCAAATGACTCTTTTGCCAAAGAATATATCTCTTTACTCTTTTCACTATTAAGTTCAAATAAAAGTAAGTATTTATCATTTAAATGACTTTTAATTTCTTCAAATATTAACTTGTAGAAGTATAAACCATCATCTTTAGCATATAAGGCAAGATGAGGTTCGTTATTTTTTACCAAATCCATGATTTCTTCTTCATAACCAATATATGGCGGATTACATGTAATTACATCATACTTATCAGTAATGTTATTAAACAAATCACTTTCAATTAACTTAATATCAAGTTTATACTTATTTTTATTAATCTCAGCTACTTCTAAAGCCTCTTTACTAATATCTGATAATGTTACATCTAAACTATCATTTAATAGTTTTAATGTTATTCCAATACATCCACTACCTGTGCATAAATCTAGTAATTTAACTTCATTATTATCAAAGTTTGCTTTTATTAATTCATTAGCTTTATCAACTAATACTTCCGTATCAAATCTTGGTATTAATACATTCTTATTAACATAATAATCATATCCATAAAAAGGTGCGTTAGATAAAACATATTGAAGTGGTTCACCTTGTTTTAATAAAATAACGGCATGTTTAAACTTTTCAACAATCTTATCATCTACTTTATCTTTTAGATGAAGATTTAACTCCAGCACATTGTAATTAAGCAAGATACTTAATAGTAATCTTGCTTCTTCTTTATGGATAAATTTATATGCATCTAGCAACAATTCATCTACTGTCATTCTTCGCCATTTAACTTTCTTCTTTGATCTTCAGCAATCAAAGCATCAATAACTTCATCAAGTTCGCCTTCCATTATACGATCAAGATGCATTGTTGAATATCCAATACGATGATCAGTTACTCTATTTTGTGGATAATTATACGTTCTTATTTTTTCAGAACGATCTCCAGTACCAATCTTACTTCTTCTTTCAGCACCTTCTTTTTCTTCTTTTTCACGTAACTTCAAATCATATAAACGTGTTTTAAGAATCTTAAGGGCCGTTTCTTTATTTTGAATTTGACTTCTTTCAGTTTGTGAATAAACAATAATTCCTGTAGGTAAATGGGTAACACGTACTGCAGAATCTGTTGTATTAACACCTTGTCCTCCTTTACCTGAGGCACGAGTTATATCTATTCTTATTTCATCCATATTAAGTTCATAATCAAATTCTTCAGCTTCTGGCATAACTACTACAGTTGCCGTTGATGTTTGAATTCTTCCATTAGATTCTGTTACTGGTATTCTTTGAACTCTATGTGCTCCTGACTCATATTTAAGCTTTCCATAAACGTTATCACCTTTAATTGAAAACTCTACTTGCGCAAAACCACCTGCTGTTCCTTCAGAAGCATCCAATATTTGGGTTTTCCATCCTTGTTTTTCAGCATATCTTGAATACATTCTATAAAGGTCACCAGCAAAGATATTAGCTTCATCTCCACCAGCAGCTCCTCTTATTTCAACAATAATATTCTTTCCATCATTTTCATCTTTTGGAATTAATAATATTTCTAGTTTTCCTTCAAGTTCATTTTTTTGATTTTGAAGATTTTCAATTTCTTCTCTTGCAAAATCAGCAAGTTCAGGATCTTTTGTCATTTCATGAGCTTCTTCTAAGTCATTTAATGTTTTTTTATAATCATGATAACAATTAACGGTTTCTTCTATTGAAGATAATTCCTTAGATAACTCACGATATTTATTAATGTCTGATACTACATTTGGATCTAATAGAAGTTTATTAATATCATTATATCTTTGTTCTATTATTTCTAATCTTTCTATCATACTATCACCAATTAATTAATATCTTCTTCCATTTCGTCTTCATCTATTACAACTAAGTCTGCTAAATCATCATCATCTGATTCGTAATCATCATCAGTATTTTCTGCATCAAAAGAGTCTTCCTCTTCTTCTTCATCATCATAGTCATTAGTTTCTTCATCTATTTCTGTAACTTCTTCGTCATCATCATTAATTTTATGAATAACTTTATCTGATGTATGATGCTCTCTTAAATCCCATAAACCGTCAAGCATTGCGAATCTTTTATCCGTCATTAAAGAAGTATAAAAATCACCAATTTTTTGGTCTATTACGCTTTTTGGTAAATTTAGTAATTCACCAATAGCATTAAATAAATCTAAAGTATTTAATCCTCTTTTTCTTTTTTCTAAAATTATATACGCAACATCCTTATAAGACATGTTAGCTACATCTGCTTTTTTAATTCCTCTCATAACTCCTCCAATTACGTTATAAACAACAAACTTATATCATTTTTTATATATAAAATCAATATATAATTATATATTTCTACAATTTAATTTCAAACTCATTAGTTATATTTTCATCAACAAGCAAATACTTGATATATAAATGCTCTAAATTATACTTCTTTTCAAGAATATTTACTCTTATTTCTAAATCAACATTTTCTTTATTTAAATGAATATTTATATGATATTTAGATAAATCAATTACATATTGATATTCATCATTTTCACGATTAATAATACCATTTTTTAAATCAATAATCGTTTTTACCCCATCATCAAAATAAGTAATCATATTTTCTTTATGTATTACATCTGTTTGATAATCTTTGCTTTCACCATATAAATTATATTTAATATGAGCCAATCTCTTCATAAAACCTCGCATAAATTATACAATAATTACTTTTAATTGCAAAGAAAAAGTTATAACTAAGTATAACTTTTATAATATGATTTCTAATTCATCATCTTGTTTTAAAAGTAAGGCGTTAGCATCATCTGTATCTAAATGCAATTCAAAGTAAGCTTCAACGCTATCTTTTAGATATACATCTTCAAGAATAGCTCCTTTTTCTCCTACTTTTCTAACACTAACTTTTCCAATACCAACAAGGCCTTTTTCATTACGAATTTCTTCATTAACATGAATATGACGAGTAGCAATAATAGCTGCATTTCTTGTAATTGATCCACATGGTCCTACTATTTCAATTTCAGCTGCTCCTACTAAATCACCAGAATTTCTTACAGGTGGATCTATTCCTAAACTATAGGCATCTGTCTTAGAAATTTCTACTTGAGTATAGTTTCTAAAAGGTCCAAGAACCCTTACTTTAGGTATCTCTTTCTTTGGCGTTCTTAATGTAACAACTTGTTCACAAGCAAACATACCAGGTTGTTTTAAATCATTTCTTTTTTTAACTTCTTCGTCTCCAAATAGAAGTTTATAATCTTCGTCAGTTAAATGTACATGACGATTAGATATTCCAACAGTTACTTTCATATCATTACCTTCTTTCTAAAACATTATATCTTATTGAAAAAGATTTTACAATTAGATATAATTATTTTGGTGATTTTATGTGGAAATTTATTGTTTCTCTCATCTTAGTAATTATTGGCTTAATAATAATAAAATCCATGGATTATAAGAAAAGATTTAATTTCTATTTAAGTAGATTAGATATAACAAATACTAAGTTAAAAGATAGTTTAATAAAGAAATATGACTTAATGTTAAAGCAAATAAAACTATTAAAAAACAAGAAGAAATTAAATGAAGATGATTTCGAAGAATTTATTGATATTAACAAAAAAGAAATAGATGTTCTTAAATTAGATAATATAATTAATACTTATGAAAAGAAAATAGATATTATCTTTCAAAACAATAATAAACTTGTTAAAGATAATACCATAAGAAAGAACATTAATGACATCGAAAAAATTTCAATAACTATCACAGCATTAAAAAAATATTATAATATGGTTGCAATCAAATATAATCATTATATTCATAAGTTCCCATCAAGATATGTTGCTAAAATAGGAAAATATAAAGATAAAGAAAAATATGAAGTAGAAGATGATAAAGAAAAAAGCTAGTTAAACTAGCTTTTTTTATTTATAAATTCTTATCTTAACTTTTAAGGTTTTTGATGAATAAACTAATCTAGTATCTTCACCAGTTACAATTACAGGTACTTCGTATTCACCTGGTTTTTTGTACTCAGCTAAATCAATTGTAGCTGTAACTTTACTCTTATCTAACTCTTTAATAGCAGACTCAGAACCTTTAACAATAACATCTACACTACTACTTGCTTCATTAACAGCTTGAACTTTTAATGATGGATCAAGATTAACTGTTGATACTTGAACTCCTTTTATTTCTTCTTGTTGTTCACTTGTTACCGTTAATTTAACACTTAATGAGTTAATACCTAATTCACGAACACCATTTGGTTTTTGAATATTAACATTAAATGTCTTATCAGCATTAAGACCATTAACATTAATAACTACTGGAATTGAATCAATCTTAGCTAAGGCATCTTCATTACCATAGATCATAATTGAACTTGAACTTGGTGTAATTGTATCTATTGCATATCCTACTGCTAAAGAACCTTCTGGTACAACTTTAATTGGTACCATCTTACTTGAACTAGCAAGGGTTACTTCAGCATCAACTGTTTCAGGTAAGATTTCAACATCAACTACTTTACCATCTTCATCATAAGCAACTAATTTAGAACCTTTAACACTTGTTGTTCCTACTTCTGGATTAACAATTAAGTTAACATCAATTAAAGCTTTAACATAAGCAACTCTCTTTAAAGTGTCTTCATCAGACTTAATAGTTACTTCTGATTTATTTAAAGATACATTCGTTATATCAAGTTTTCCTGATAAAGCTTCACGATGTAAGATTTCATAAGATAATTCTCTTGTTGAACTAACTTTATCTCTTATAACAACAGTTACATATGTTGGATCAATTTTGTATTCAACAAAATCAAAATATTTTTCATAATTTAAAGCCACTTTATGCGTTCCAACAGATAATTCACGTAAATCAACACTAATCGTTGGATTTGGATATTGTTTAGCAAGAGTTATATAACTACTATTACCAAACAAAATAACATCAGCGGTTTCTGGTAAACCTTCAATAACATAAGCTTCTTCGTTATATACAGCTTTAACAGGAATACCATATAATCTTTCTGCATGATTATTTAACATTGAACTCGAGTTCTTATCAAAGAAATAGAAAACTCCAAAAGCAATTAATAAAGATATAATCAATAATGCTTTCTTTGAAGAAATAATTTTTTCAAATGATTTTCCATTACCTGTAAGGACATTTTTAATTTTTAATACTACCTTCATTATTGGTGTAATCAATATTCTATCGAAGAATCGGAAGATTCCACCAAAGAAGTTTAGACTTTTTCTAGTTATCTTCTTCATCGTCATCATCCTCACTTATTATTACATCATCTTCAACTTTATCTTTTGGACGTAATTCATCGATTAACATCATTCTTGCGTCATCAATTGATAAGTTATAATATAATTCACCTTTAACAGCGATAGATACACGGCCAGTTTCTTCTGATACAATTACCGCAATGGCATCAGCTTCTTCAGCAATACCAAGAGCAGCTCTATGTCTTGTACCTAATCTCTTATTAACACTTATACTATTACTTGTTGGGAAGACTGCTCCCGCACAACTAATTTTATTACCTTGAATAATTACTGCTCCATCATGTAGAGGGTTATTAGGGAAGAAGATTGATTCTAATAACTCATTTGTTATATCCGCAAATATTGGTTTTGCTCGATTAATGTAATCTTGAAGACTAACATCACGTTCAATAACAATTAAAGCTCCAATTCGACTTCTTCTTAGATAATCAACTGCATTAATGATTTCATAAACTAATTTTTCTCTTTCATCAACTGTTAATACTTTATGTCTACCTAGAAGTTGACCTCTTCCTAATTGTTCAAGAGCTCCTCTAATCTCAGGTTGAAAGATTATAATTATTGCAAGAGGGCCATATGTAATTACATATCCTAATAAAATATTCATGGTTGTTAAATTCAACCAATTACTTACTATTTTTAATAATATAAGTATTAAAACTCCTTTAAATAACAAAGTCATTTTAACGTTATTCTTAATGTTTTTAAGAATATAATATATAAGCATCCAGACCAAACAAACGTCTAGAATATTTTTCAAAATTTCTAAAATACTATCTATTGTCATATATTCTCCTATAAAATTAAGTATACCAAAAAAGGGTTTGTAAGTAAACCTATTTAATTAGCATTATACTTCAAATATTCATCAATAAAATTATCAATATTTCCATCCATAACACCAGTTACATCACTGGTTTCACAATTGGTTCGATGATCTTTTACCATAGAATATGGATGCATAACATAACTTCTTATTTGGCTACCAAATTCGATATTTACATTATCTCCTTTAATATCATGCATCTCTTGTTGTTTTTTTTCTATTTCAAGAAGTTTGAGTTTTCCTTTTAATATTTTCATTGCCGTTTCTCTATTTTGAATTTGGCTTCGTTCATTTTGGCAAGTAACAACTATCTTTGTTGGTAAATGCGTAATTCTAACAGCAGAATCCGTTGTATTAACATGTTGACCACCTGCACCACTACTTCGATAAACATCAATTTTTAAATCTTTATCATCTATTTTAATATCAACATCATCATTGAATTCTGGTGTAACATCAATACTAGCGAATGAAGTATGACGCTTATTATTAGCATCAAATGGTGACAAACGTACTAAACGATGAACACCTTTTTCGCCTTTTAAATTACCATATGCATATAATCCGTTTACCTTCATTGATACACTTTTAATACCAGCTTCTTCACCATCTAAATATGATAATATTTCATATTTATAATTATGTCTTTCAAAGTATCTAACATACATTCTAAATAACATATTTGCCCAATCACAAGCTTCAGTACCACCAGCTCCTGAATGAATTTCTAATAAGCAATTATTCTTATCATATGGACCACTATAAAGAAGATATTTTGATACTTCTATTAAATTATTACGTAGTTTAATTACATCTTCTTCAAGTGATTTAAATAACTCTTCATCATAACTTTCTTTTAATAATTCAACTATTTCTAAATTATCTTCATTATTCTTTTTAACAGTATTAATCTTATTAATAATATCCTTTATACCATTAAGTTCATTAATAACTTCTTGGGCTTTTCTTTGATCATTCCAGAAATCAGGTGAATTAGTAACACTTTCTAATTCTTTTATTTTCTCTTCTTTACTAGGAACGTCAAAGTGACCTCCATAAATCTTCTATCTCTTTTTTATTATTCAATAATTCTCTTTCAATTATATTAATATCCATAATTATCACCAACAAAGATTATATCCTATCATAAAAAAAATATCCACTTTATTGTGGATATTTTCTATATTCATTAAGTATTTTCTCAATAATAATACTCTTTTCTTTAGTATATTGTTTTCTATCATTAGCATACTCTTTTTCTAATCTTTCTTTAGTTGATAGATAAAGATTTCTAAGTTCTACATTATTAT
>JAEEGF011318623.1_pt1 | contig 13996 bp, 13 predicted proteins | sample 9134171 | NCBI WGS metagenome assembly JAEEGF01 (sample SAMN16246542, study PRJNA631951) | gut metagenome | biome: gut microbiome; feature: rumen; material: AP-attached | host: Bos | place: Iran: Karaj | collected 2018-10
AGCGCAGTTCCACGCACATCGGCACTAAAGTTTTTCGAGGAACTGAAGAGCGAGGGCTTCAAGAAGACACACCTTTACGAAAGCAACAATATCATCAGGGTTGTTTACGGCAGTTATTCTTCAAAAGAAGAGGCTCTGAACGAACTGAAGAAGTTGAGAGAAAACAAATTTTTCACCGATTCTTGGGTTCTAAAGCAAGAATAAGATGAAGAGAGTAAGGTGTCCTAAATGTCAGAACTATATTCTGTTTGACGAGACCAAATACAGAGACGGTCAGTCGCTTGTATTCGTATGCGATGAGTGTAACAAACAATTCAGCATACGAATTGGTGTGTCTAAACTGAAAGCCACACGCAAGGAAGAAAAGATTGACGAGCAGGAAAACAAAGAGGCTTTCGGCAGCATCGTTGTCATCGAGAATCAGTTTGCATACAAGCAGGTTATTCCGCTGCGAGAGGGCGACAACGAGATTGGACGCTTCAACCGCGACACCAACATCAACTGCCCTATCGAGACAACCGACCCAAGCGTTGATTTCCGCCACTGCATCATAAATGTTAAACGCAACAAAAACGGCGAACTCGTATACAATCTGCGCGACGCGAAAAGCGCGGTGGGCGTATTCTACAATAACGACATTCTTGGAAACAAGGAACAGGTAAGACTCGAAGACGGAGCCATCTTCACACTCGGCGCAACAACACTAATTCTGCGCGCCGCAGAACAATCGGACAACAATGAGTAAATACAAGATTCTGGTGCTCGACCTCGACGGCACTCTCACCAACAAGAAAAAGGAAATTACGCCACGCACTCTTTCGGTTCTCGAAAAAGCACAGCAGAAGGGACTGAAGATTGTATTGGCTTCGGGCAGACCGACTTTCGGAATAATGCCACTTGCCGAGCAACTGAACCTGAAACAATACGGAGGCTACATTCTGTCGTACAACGGCGGCAAAATCATCAATCTTGCCAACGGAGAGGTTCTTTATCAGAATGTGCTCGACAGTTCGCTTCTACCTTATTTGTATAAATGCGCAAAGGACAACGATTTTCAGATTCTTTCGTACAAGAACGAATATGTCTTCTGCGAGAATCCTTCGGACAAGTATGTTGAATACGAAGTAATGCTCAACAAAATGAAGAGCATGAAGGTTGAAAACTGGCTTGATGCCGTTGAAGAAGAACTGCCTAAATGTCTTATTGTTGGCGACCCTGAACCACTTGCCAGACTCGAAAAGGAGATGTTCGAACATCTGAATGGCAAGATGAACGTATTCAGATCGGAGCCTTTCTTCCTCGAACTCGTTCCTATGGGAATTGACAAAGCAAAGTGCCTTGCCATTCTGCTCGAAAAGATTGGAATGACAAAGGACGAGATGATTGCCTGCGGCGACGGATTCAACGACCTTACAATGATTCAGTATGCCGGTCTTGGCGTTGCCATGGCAAATGCTCAGGATGTGGTAAAAGAGGCTGCCGATTTTGTAACGCTATCTAACGAAGAAGACGGCGTTGCTTTTGCCGTTGAGAAATTCTACCTCAACGACTAAACTTTCTTTTCTATCTGGCATTTCGCTTTCGATACTGGAACGGAGATATTCCCGTGTGCTGACGGAAATATTTTCCGAAGAACGATTGGTTGCTGAAACCAAATTCGAGTGCAACCTGCTTTATCGACATAGAAGTAGATTCGAGCACCTGCTTTGCCTCGGCAATGATGGTCTGGTCAACCCACTGAACAGGCGACAAACCGCTTCTGTCCCTTATCAGCTTTGAAAAATATCGAGGCGTAAGACTCTGCATTTCAGCATATTTCTCGACCTTTCGCTCTGTCTTGTAATTTGCGTTGAGGTCGAGCATGAACTGATGGAAAATCTCATCGGCACGACTAAGTTCAAGCGGCTTTACCGGATGGTTTCCGAAGAAAAGCAGGAATAGTTCGTAGCAGATGCACTGCGCCTTCGCCTTCATCAGTTCAACAAGAAGCAGTTCGGTCTGATTCTCGTTATCCATGAAACGGTCGCTGCCAATGCTGTCGTACAAATCTAGCACCTGACTCTTGAACTTGTCGAAAGCATCGGGTGCAAGCGAAATACATGGATTGCTTCGGATATAGAGAATGTTCTGCGGACTCGTTGCCTTGTGTACGAGCGAGATGACAAAATCGACCTTGGAAACGAGAATAACGCCCCTGAAATTTGCGCTGCGACTTAGAAGGCGCAATATAATAGACGATGTGTTTAGATACACATCTCCTCTCTTCATCTTATAGATAGTGCCGTCGTGCGAGATTCGGATTTCACCCTCAAGACAGATGAGAAATCCACACAATCCTATGGTAGAAACAAAGTCTCCATCAGAAATCTCCTTTGTTAATCCAACCGCACTGTTGCCGTTTAGCAATACAAAATAAAAAGGTAATCTTTCTGTTAACATACAAAAAATTTTGATTCTACAATTCGACACAAAAATAATACATATAGAACAAATACAAAAGTATCGGCAATAAATTTTAACATTTTTTTGTACTTTTCGTATAAGGATAATACATTTAGGCGTCATTTTTGCTTTTTTTGCGCTTTCAAATGTTAAATATTATGTTTATCTTCGCAGAGAATTTTAATTATTTTACTGGATAATCTTATAAACTCACAAAATAATATGAAAGTATCTTTTCTATTTAAGTTTCTTGCTATGGGATTAGTACTCACAGCATGCGGAAAAAAAGAAAGCAACGAGAAGGTTGCAAAAATAGTTCAACTGGATGTTGTAACTAATGCCGACAGTCAGAACAGCATGCAATACCCGGGAAAAGTAAAGGCATCGGAAGAGATAAACCTGTCGTTCAAAGTGGCAGGCAATATTTTGAAAAACTACGTCACCGAAGGTCAGCAAGTTAGACAGGGACAACTTATTGCCAGAATTGACCCTACCGACTATCAGATTCAACTTGATGCAACAGAGGCTGAATACAGTCAGGTAAAGGCTGAATGCGAGCGAGTTATGGAACTGTACAAGGAGAATGGAACGACAGCCAACAACAACGACAAGGCTGTTTACGGTCTGAAGCAGATTACAGCCAAGTACAAGCACCACAAAGACCAACTTGACTATACATATCTTTATGCTCCATTCAGCGGAAGCATACAGAAGGTTTACTTCGACAGTCACGAGATTGTAGCCGCAGGAATGCCCGTCGTAACAATGATGAGCAACGGCGTCCCTGAGGTAGAGATTAACATTCCGGCACGCGCTTACACTAAGCGAAATACGTTCAGCGGATATCAGTGTACATTCGACTCATATCCGGGCGTTGTGTACCACCTTAAGCTAATAAATATCAGTCAGAAAGCCAACACAAACCAGCTATACACCATGCGCCTTCAGATTGTGGGCAACGGCAATCCAATGCCTTCGCCGGGCATGAACACAACGGTAAGTATCTTCAGCAGCGAGAACGGAGCAACGAAACTTACCGTTCCTAACTCTGCACTGAAAGAGGAGAACGGAAAGAGTTATGTCTTTGCATTCAACAACGACACAAAGAAGGTTGAGCAGAAAGAAGTTGAGATTAAACAGCTTCTGAGCAACGGAAAGTGCATCGTTACAAGCAACGCACTCCAACTTGGCGAGCAGATTGTAAAGTTCGGCGTTCACCACATAAGCAACGGAGAGACAGTTGAGCCGGTAAAGGCTAATTCACAAACTAACGTAGGAGGGCTGCTATAATGGATTTCAGTAGTTGGGCTTTTAAGAACAAGAATCTGGTTTACTTCCTGATAGCCATACTTATCTGCGGAGGCCTCTTGGCTGCATGGCAGATGAGCAAGTTGGAAGACCCGGAAGTGAAGGTTAAGCAGGCTCTCGTGGTAGCCGTATATCCGGGAGCCGATGCACATCAGGTGGAACTCGAAGCCACCGACATCTTGGAGAAGAGTATACGAACCATGCCGAACGTATCGAGCGTGGAGAGCTACTCTTACAACGACATGGCAATCATCACAGTAGAACTGAACACCACTGTTGCCGACAAGGACGTTGAACAGTGCTGGGACGCTCTGCGCCGAAAGGTTAGCGATGCCACCTCAAAACTTCCAGACGGCGTTACCACTCAGGTGCGCGATGACTTCGGAAACGTGTTCGGAATGTTCTACGCCCTCACCGGCGACGGACTTTCCGACCGCGAACTTGCCGACTATGCCGAACTCGTGAAGAGAGATGTGATGAATATGGACGGCGTTGACCGCGTTGACATCTACGGAAAGCGTTCGGACTGCATATACATCTCGCTTCTGCAAGACAGAATGGCTAACCTCGGCGTTAAGCAGATTGAAGTTCTGATGACGCTTAACGGTCAGAACAAGACGACTTACAGCGGATACTTCGACAACGGCGACAACCGCATCCGCGTTACCGTGAGCGACCGCTTTAAGAGCATTGACGACATTGGCAACATGATTATCCAAGGTCATGAGAACGACCAGCTCAGACTGAAGGACATTGCCCAGATTTCAACAGGATATGCCGAACCGACAAGAAACGAGATGTTCTACGACGGCAACCGCTCGCTCGGACTTATGATTGCACCTACAAGCGGAGCAGACATCGTAAAGGTCGGAGCTGAGGTAGAGAAGAAAATCAACGAGTTGCAAGAGACTCGCCTGCCTGCCGGAATAAACATTCACAAAGTGTTCTTCCAGCCAGACAGAGTGAACGATGCCCTCGGCACATTCCTCATCAACCTTATCGAATCTATCGCCATCGTAATCCTCATCCTGATGTTTGCAATGGGCATCAAGAGCGGAATAATCATCGGAATAAGCCTGCTGATTACTGTCTGCGGCTCGTTCCTGTTCCTTTCTGCCGCTGGCGGAACAATGCAGCGAGTTTCGCTCGGCGCATTCATCCTTGCAATGGGAATGTTGGTCGATAATGCCATCGTAATTATCGACGGAATCCTTATAGACCGCAAGAATCCCGACAAATCCAAGTTCGAGGCTCTTACCGACATAGGAAAGCAGACTGCGATGCCTCTGCTGGGCGCAACAATGATTGCCATCATCGCCTTTCTGCCAATATTTATGTCGCCAGATACAGCCGGTGTTTACACGCGCGACCTCTTCATAGTGCTTGCCGTGTCGCTCTCGCTTAGTTGGCTGCTTGCCCTCACACACGTTCCGCTGATGGCAAGCCGATACATAAAGTGGAAGAAGAAAGAAAAAGATACCGACACAACAGACAAGGATTTTGTTGACGACAATGAAAACGTCGACGACGAACAGAACGAAAAATCAGATTTCGATGCCTACACAGGAAAGGGATACGACTATCTGCGCAAGATTCTGATGTTCGGTCTGTCGCACAGACTTGTGTTCACCGTTGCAATGGTCGGACTGCTGCTGCTCTCAATCTTCGGCTACACGCAGATGAAGCAGAAGTTCTTCCCTGATATGACCTACGACCAACTTTACATGGAATACAAGCTGCCGGAGGGCACAAACTACACCCGAATAGAGAAAGACCTCCAGAGCATTCAGGATTACCTGAAGACGCGTGATGAGATTACGCACATCACAGCCTCAATCGGCGGAACTCCGGGACGATACAACCTTGTGCGAAGCATCGCTACCCCATCGGTATCGTACGGCGAACTGATTATCGACTTCAAGAGTGCCAAAGCGCTCATCGAGAACATGGACAGCATTCAGCAGTATCTCAACGCACATTATCCCGACGCTTATGTCAAACTGAAGAGATACAACCTGATGTTCAAGAAATATCCTATCGAGGCTCAGTTTGTAGGTCCTGATCCCGGCGTATTGACACAACTTGCCGACAGTTGCCGCAAGATTATGGAAGAAAGTCCGGAAGTCTGCCTTATCACATCAGACTGGTCTCCGAAAGTTCCGAACATCACCGTTGAGTACGACCAGAGCGCGGCTCGCGCCCTCAACCTGAGCCGAAACGATGTGAGCATGTCGTTGCTTTCTGCCGCCGGCGGATTGCCAATCGGCTCGTTCTACGAAGGCATTCACAAGAACTCTATCTACGTCAAGACGCTCGATTCGAACGGCAATGCCATCGAAAATCTGAACAACGTTCAGGTATTCTCAACAATGCCGTCGCTCACCGGACTCCTCGACAAAAATCTGCTTTTGCAGATAAAAACCGGAAAACTCGAGAAACAGGACATCATCGAGTCTGTAATGAGCTCTACACCACTCGACCAGATAGCAAAGAGCGTTGACGTTAAGTGGGAAACGCCGGTTGTGCCAAGATGGAACGGACAGAGATGCCTTAGAATGCAGTGCTCGCCTGCCGCTGGCATTGAAACGGAAAAGGCTCGTCAGGTTATAGAAAAGAAACTGGCACGAATCGAACTGCCAAAGGGCTACAGCCTTAGATGGCAGGGCGAGAAGGAAGCGAGCGACAAGAGTATGAAGTATCTGTTCAAGAACTTCCCGATGGCGATAATTCTGATGATTGCAATACTTATCATGCTGTTCAAGGACTATCGCAAGCCTACGATTATCTTCTGCTCAATACCATTCGTGCTGATTGGCGTTGTGTCAGCAATGCTCGTTACAGGCAAGGCATTCGACTTTGTTGCCATTGTCGGAACGCTCGGACTAATCGGCATGATTATAAAGAACGGCATCGTGCTTATCGACGAGATTACGCTCGAACTGAACAACGGTTCTGCTCCGATAGACGCTCTGATAAACAGTGCGATGAGCCGATTCCGCCCAGTGCTTATGGCATCGCTCACCACAATCCTCGGAATGATTCCGCTGCTGTCCGATGCAATGTTCGGCTCGATGGCTGCCGCAATCATGGGAGGTCTGTTCGTGGGTACATGCATCACACTTCTGTTCATGCCAGTACTCTATGCCATTTTCTTCAACATCAAAAAAACAGATAAATAATGAGATACATAAATATATTAGCACTTGCACTGCTTGCTTCGGCACAACTATCGGCCCAAGAAACGCTTAACATAAAGCAGTGCAGGGAGATGGCTCTGCAAAACAACAAGCAGATAAACGCTTCGGACAAGAAGATTGCCATTGCCGACTTGCAGATTAAGAGCATGAAAGGTAACTTTCTGCCCGACATTTCGGTGATGGGAAACGCCCATTTCTCGACAATGAAAGGCGATCTTTCCGACCGCATAAAAATTGGCGACATGACGCAGATGCTCAACACATTCCTCACTATGTCTGGACTGCCGATGACCATTCCTGCGCCCGACCTCACTTACAATCTGCATCAACTTTATCAGGCCGGCGTGATAGTAAAGCAGCCAATCTACATGGGCGGAAAAATCACCGCCGGATACAAGATGTATCAGCTCAAGAAAGAGGCTCTGCTTGCAAGCCACAGCCTTACAGAAAGCGAGGTGATTGTACAAACCGACGATGCCTATGCAAAACTCGTAAAGGCTTCGGAACTCGAAAAAGTTGCCAAGCAGTACAACGAACTTCTGCTCGAACTTCAGCGCAACGTTCAGAGCGCGGTAAAACACGGAATGGCTACGCAGAACGACTTGCTTAAAGTAAAAGTGAAACTAAACGAGAGTGAGTTGCAGATGCGCAAGGCTCAAAACGGAATCCGTCTGGCAACAATGAACCTTTGCCACTACATCGGCAAGCCTCTGACATCTGAAATAAAGGTAGTTAGCGAATATCCAACCGTCAACTACCAACCAAACAACACGCAAGACATCTCTGCGCGTCCTGAATATCAGATGCTCAGCAAAAAGGTAGAAGTGGCACAGCAGAACGTAAAACTCGTGCGTAGCGAACTTCTGCCAAAAGTATCGGTGATAGGAACGGCAAACTATTTCTACGGCGGAGAATTCAGCAACAAAACGATTCTCGACAACAAGGCGTTGGGCGGACTTGTAAACGTAACGATTCCGATTTTCCACTTTGGCGAGCGAATAAATAAACTGAAGGCTGCAAAACTCGAATACGAACAGGCACAGATTGAGCAGAACGACCTTAACGAGAAGATGACTCTGGAACTTGCCCAGTGCGCCAACAAACTCGACGAGGCTAAGCTCGAAGCCGATTTGGCAGACAAGTCGCTCGAACAGGCTGCCGAAAACATGCGAATGAGCAAAAAGTCGTACGACGTTGGAATGGAAACTCTTTCGAACTATCTCGAAGCACAGACTCTGTGGCAAAAAGCCTACGAGACAAAGGTTGAGAGTTATTTCCAACTCTACCTCAACTACATAGCATATCAGAAAGCACAAGGCACTCTGACAAACAATTAACTCAAAAAAAAGAACCGAGGAAAAACTTAAAGGATTTCCTCGGTTCATTCTATTTTCCTCATCCAAGCACACAAATTATAAAAAATAAATTATCTTTGCAACATAAAGGACATTGATACTGTCATAAAACCAAATGCTTATGGACAAAAATACACTTGAATTTGTGACTTACTGCATAGGGAAACTTTCCTTTCAGTTAAAACTACCGCAACAAGAAATATATAAGCGATTAAAAAAATCAGGCATTCTATACGGCTACATCGTTCCCTCTTACGATGTGCTGCATACGTTCAGCTCTCATTACTTGATGGAAGATTTGACAGAATACATGAGGGAAAAAGGAGTTTTGTAAAATGAAACTATATCACTCATCAAACACAGTTATCGAGCATCCAGATACACAGCACTCACGCAAATATCTGGATTTTGGACGCGGTTTCTATCTTACATCATTGTACGACCAAGCCGTAAGATATGCGCAACGCTTCAAAAGAAGAGGACAAACTGCATGGCTTAACATTTACGAGCTGTCAGATATTGCAGAAAATCAATGGAATATAAAGAATTTCGAGTCTTACAACAAAGAGTGGCTCGACTTCGTAGCGCAATGTCGTGACGGCAAAGATATAGGAGACTTCGATATGATAATAGGCGGAATAGCCAACGACAAGGTTATCATGACTCTTGACAGATATTTTATTGGTGAGATTTCAGAAGACGAGACTCTTTGACTTCTGAAATTTGAAAAGCCAAACATACAATACTGCATACGTTCCGAGCAAATGCTACAAGAGTGCCTAACATATATTGAAAGCAAACATATATGAACGAAGATAGCAAACAAATAATCAGAAGTACACAATGCGCCAGAATCATCTCGCGCATCAACGAAATGTATGGCGTTTCACTTGACGAGGCAACAGACATATACTATAATTCAGAAACTGCCAACATGATTGAAGACGGAGTGGCAGACTTGCATTGTCGAAGCGAAAAATATCTTGCAGAAGAAGTTTGGAAAGAATATCAAGAAACAATGGTGCATCAGAAAGTCTGACGCACCGTTGTTATTATTTTACATCCAACTCTTTCAATGCCTCTTCGGCAATAGATTTCAGTTCTTCTTTTTTACTATTCAGTAGTATTTTGTAGTATTTCTTTGCTTCCTTCTTATTTCCAAATTTCTTATGGATGTACGCAATATTGCTTATTACGATTTCATCCGAAGGGTCTATTACATGAATTTTCTCAAAAAAGCCAAGTGCCTCTTTTTCGTTTCCACTCATAGCCAAAAGAGCACCTTTGTTATTTAGAAAATACACACTTTCGGGATAATGCGCAAGAAAATCGTCCACGAGAGCCATTGCCAACGAATCCAACTTGTCATCATACAATTCTGCAAAATATCGCTGATATGAATCCGTTAACATAGTCATTCCATCTTGAATAGCCTCGTCGCCCGACCATTTCCACCTGTTGCTGTTTTCTACGGAACGGTCAAGAACCCTGTGAAGTTCTTTCAGAGCCATATCGTACTCACCGCACGAAAACAAAACATGAGTCTTACCAAAAGCCAAATCAACTCTATCAGGATACTTCTGTATGCCCTCGTCTATTGTTTTTATGGCAAGATTCAGATTAACACTGTGCATTCCTAAATCTCCAAAATATGCAACAGCATTGCCTGTTGAATCTACAACGGCAAGCGACTCGCCCTTAGGCTGAGAAGACGTGAAAAGAATCGGCTCACTTCTTTTCTTCAAAATATAGTAATTGAACCATGCGGCATAAACATCGGCTGTTTTTCCCTTTTCATTCTCCCACTTTTTTATGTAAGAGGCGATAGTCGCAGTATCCGAATTGTTTAGCAACTGCACAAAATCCTTGTAATGTTTGTCTTGCGCAAACAAAGGAGTTACAAAAAGTAACAACAAGATAGATAATCCTAATTTTTTCATTATATCAGTTTTACGGTGAATAAGAATATGCCATTTTTTTGTATCTTTTTGTACTAAAAAAGATAAGTATAGCATCTATGACGAAACAAAATTATAAATATTTTCCGATTCTGCAACATTACTACATCAAAAAGAATATCTGGCAAAATAAAAAGGCATGCCTATGAAAAACAACATGCCTTTTTTATTATTGAAATGTGTTATTTATGCTCGCCAAGCATCTTCTCCATCCACACCATGTCGTACCACTTGCCGAACTTCTTTCCGCATTTATGAAAGTGTGCAACTAACTCATAACCAAGTTTTTCATGAAAGTGGACACTGCCATTTGTAAGATGGTCATCTTCCACCTCGGTGTACGAGATACATGCATTGGAATTCAAGATTCCCTGCTCTCTTAGACGCTGCTCAAGAGCCTCGTAAAGCAGACGACCAACTCCGTTCTGCCTCTTCTGCATATCAACATAAATCGAGGTCTCGACTGCCCACTGATAGGCGGCGCGCTCCTTAAAGGCACTGGCGTATGCGTAACCAACAATTTTTCCGTCCTCTACCGCGGCAATGTAAGGATATTTGCTGCAGATTTTCTTTATTCGCTCTACAAATTCACCAACCGACGGAACGTCATACTCGAACGTTATTGCTGTCTGCTCCACATAAGGAGCGTAAATGTCAAGCAGTTCCTTGGCATCGTCTACCGTTACTTTTCTAATCTCCATTTTTACTATTCATTTTTCTGCGGCAAATGTACAATAATAATTCAGAAATCCGATAGTCTGACAATAAAAAAAGGCTGCCGCAACGGGCAACCTTTCAGTTTATAACTTTTATCTGTTATCAGATTACTTTTTCCAACTCTGCGATGTTCTTTGAAACGTCTTCGTCGGTAATTTCGAAATCTTGCAGAGAACCAGACAAATACTGGTCGTATGCAGTCATATCGATAAGTCCGTGGCCAGAGAGGTTGAAGAGGATGACCTTCTCCTCGCCTGTCTCCTTGCACTTGTTTGCCTCCTTGATGGTTGCCGCGATGGCATGGCAACTTTCTGGAGCAGGAATGATTCCCTCGGCCTGAGAGAACAGCAAACCAGCCTTGAAAGTCTCAGACTGCTTAACATCGACTGCTTCCATAAGACCGTCCTTCAGCAACTGGCTCACGATAACGCCCGCACCGTGATAGCGCAATCCGCCAGCATGAATGTTTGCAGGCATAAAGTTGTGTCCGAGGGTGAACATTGGTAGCAGCGGAGTATATCCGGCAACATCGCCAAAATCGTACTGGAACACGCCGCGAGTCAATTTCGGACAACTTGCAGGCTCGGCAGCCACAAAGCGAGTATTCTTGCCTTCGAGAATATTATGACGCATGAATGGGAACGAAATTCCACCGAAGTTACTACCACCGCCAAAGCATCCGATAACAACATCAGGATACTCGCCAGCCTTCTCCATCTGCTTCTCAGCCTCAAGACCGATAATTGTCTGATGCAGAGTTACATGACTCAACACAGAGCCAAGAGTATAGCGGCAGTTTGGAGTGCTTAGAGCCAACTCTATAGCCTCGGAAATGGCTGTTCCGAGAGAGCCCTGATTGTTAGGGTCTTCAGTCAGAATTTTACGACCAGCCTTTGTTGACATTGATGGCGAAGGTGTTACCTGAGCACCGTAAGTCTGCATAATCAGACGGCGATATGGCTTCTGGTTGTAACTGATTTTTACTTGATAAACAGCGGCTTCCAACCCGAACACCTTAGCTGCGTAAGAGAGGGCTGCACCCCACTGTCCAGCACCAGTCTCGGTTGTTACGTTGGTTATGCCCTGCTGCTTGCAGTAGTAAGCCTGCGCAAGAGCCGAATTCAATTTGTGTGAACCAACCGGGCTGACACTCTCGTTCTTGAAATAGATGTGCGCCGGTGTGCCAAGAGCCTTCTCCAATCCGTAGGCACGGACAAGCGGAGTTGAACGATAGTATTTGTACATATCGCGAACCTGCTCAGGAATGTCAATCCAAGCATTGGTCTGATCGAGTTCCTGATGACACAGTTCCTTTGCAAAGATTGGGTACAAATCTTCAGGCTTCAGAGCCTCTTTTGTCTGCGGATTCAACGGCGGCATAGGCTTGTTAACCATATCGGCCTGAATGTTATACCACTGAGTCGGAATCTCTTCTTCTGTCAGAAAATATCTCTTTTGTTGTTTGCTCATTGAGTTTTTATCTTTTTTATCAGGTTAATCAAAAAAATTCAGTATCGGAATGCAAAGTAAAATCTTTTTTTTCAAAACCAATAACATTTTATCAATAAAAAGCGTATTTATGTTTTAAAATATTAAATCATTTGCATTTTTAACAGAAAATATTTATTTTTGTGTCTCATTACAATAAACAGAACAATAACAGAAAATGAACATGGACAATAACGAAAAGAATGTAGCCTTGGTTCTTGCAAGCGGAGGAGCAAAGGGATACGCACACATCGGGGCAATCGAGGCTCTCCTTGACGAAGGTTACACAATCACCTCGATAGCCGGGACATCTATGGGAGCACTAATCGGAGGCATCTATGCTGCCGGAGGACTGGAAGAAGTGAAGAAATGGATGTTCGAACTTAACAAAAAGCAAGTTTTCTCGCTCGCCGACTTCAAGATTGGCAGAAGCGGCATATTAAAAGGTGAAAGCGTTATCGAGGCTATGAAAGATATTGTTCCAGACAGAAATATTGAAGAACTTGACATTCCGTTCTGCGCATCGGCAACAGACCTAAACACCGGCTCCGAATATGTTTTCAGAACGGGCAAACTTTACGATGCCATCAGAGCGAGCATATCCGTGCCAATGTTCTTTCATCCAGTAACTTACAAAGGCATGAAACTCATAGACGGCGGAATAACAAACGGGCTACCCCTTAACAGAGTAGCCCGAAATGAAGGCGATATTCTTGTAGCCGTGAATCTGGACAACTATCATCACGAGACGATTTTCAACGAAGAGGTCGTTCCGAAGAAAAAGACAAAATCGAAGAACAAGTTAAGCGGTTTTGTTGAAAACACGCTCGAAAACTTCAAATCGCTCGGCAACAACGTGTCGCAGATAAACGATAGCATTTCAATCTTGATGCGTACAAACGTAAATCTGTCGCTACAACTCAACAAACCAGATATTTACGTCAATATCGACCTGAAAAACAAATTCGGAAGCTATAACTTCGACCATGCCGAAGAGATAGCCCGAATTGGCTACGAGCAGATGCTCGAGAGGCTTAAACAAGTCCGATAATCTCATTTACCGACTTGTAGCCCTTGCGGTCGAGATATTCGTTTATTCCCTTTGCCACCTTAACCGTTATGGCTGGGTCGATGAAATTTGCCGTTCCAATCTCTACCGCCGTTGCGCCGGCAAGAAGGAATTCGATGGCATCTTCAGCCTTCATAATTCCGCCCAGACCAACAACAGGGATGTTAACGGCGTGAGCAACCTGCCATACCATTCTGAGGGCCAGCGGCTTGACTGCCGGGCCGCTCATTCCGCCAGTCTTTGTTGAGATTACAGGTTTCTGCTTTTCAATATCAATAGCCATTCCGAGCACCGTATTTATGAGCGAAACGGCATCTGCTCCGGCACTTTCCACGGCTTTTGCAATACTTACAATGTCGGTTACGTTTGGCGTAAGTTTAACAATCAACGTCTTGTCGTACACTTTTCTTACTGCTTCCACAACCTCGGCCGCGCTCACAGGGTCTACGCCCCACGCCATGC
>JAEEGF011514864.1_pt1 | contig 13995 bp, 10 predicted proteins | sample 9134171 | NCBI WGS metagenome assembly JAEEGF01 (sample SAMN16246542, study PRJNA631951) | gut metagenome | biome: gut microbiome; feature: rumen; material: AP-attached | host: Bos | place: Iran: Karaj | collected 2018-10
GTTCGGGCATATCCCTGACCGATGTCGTAGTACACGGCCAGACGGTTAGAGAACCGTACTGCCTGGTAGTACATGTTACCTGCTGCGCTGGTGTAGCCCAGTGTCAGGTACACGTTCTTGGCTGCATTGTAGGTTAATGACTCGCCCGAGAGGGCCGGAAGTGCCTTTGCGGCGATGAGCTGAAGTGCTGTTTTTGTCATAGCTATCAGTTTTTAAGGGTTTGACTTTTAGTTTTTGTATTGCGATGCAAAGTTATGATTATTCTGAGCATCTTCCAAATCTTTTTGCCAATATAATGGTTCCAACTCATTAGGAACAATTACCTTGTTTTTCCGATGGGCTGTCTGCGCCAGACGCTTCTCGACGATCCTGCGAAGAATGCGACTCTGTACGCCAGTAGGCTTCACTTGACTTTTTGGGGTCAGGTTGAAAAGAAGGTAGTCATACACTTCTGTCTTCATCACGTTAGTTCTGTTGTTACTGGTTGTTTGGTAGTTCTTCATAGTTTTGTGGTTTTGGGGGTTACTATAGTGGTTTTTGGTTGCACCCTTCCCTTTGTGTCGGCAGAGATGGGTGACAGTGGGTAGAGAGTCGAGGTCAGAAGTACGTAAGTTCTGCCTCGTAGGCCAACTCCTCAAGGTACATGGCATCAGCAACAGCGTCCAGCTCTGCCTCGTTGGCCAGTTCATCCAGCATCATCTGATCCAAGATGGCGTCTTGCTCTGCTTGGCACTCAAGGTCTGCTAACAGCAATTGCTCCTTGATAGCCTCCTGCTCCATCTGGCTTTCAAGTTCAGCCAACTGAATGGCAATTGAGAGGTCATTCACTCGGGCCTGAGCCCCTTCGATTGTGTTTGTCATCTGATTTTTCATGGTTAGTTCAGATTTTGGTAACCGTCACTTAGCTTTTGCAGCACCAACCTCGAAACGGTATCGAAGATTGACGCTGCAAAGTTACGACGTTTTCAGCAAGAAAAAAAGAATTATTTCCTTTATAATCGTTCCAAGCCTCAGGAACAATTACATAGACCCTCAAAAGTCTAACCTAACCATTATTCGTAGAGTTTTGCCATGTTCTCCACCCTTTCTCTAAAGATGTCGCGAACATCTTTCGGAGATACGATTTCCAACCCGTCTCCCATCTGTAATATGCGCCCTATAAACTCATTATTTACTTCGACATTGACAGCGAACTCCCCATAACTCCCATCCTCATGGTCACCAAAAGGAAGAACGGTTTCCTGAGTTTCATGGAGTTTCTTAGTCTCCATCAGCCTATGTATGTATAATGTATGCGCACGAATGTGGATTATTTCAGGAGAGTTGCCTTCATGATGACTTACACCAACCAGATTCTTGAAGAATGATTCATAATACCGTTCTGGCGCACAAATAAACTCTTTGTTGTACACCTCTCTTGGCTTATTCGCAATTCTATCTAGTGCAAGATCAATTCCCTCTGTCTCTTGTTCCTCTGCAAAGCCGAGCAAATGCCAACGTCCATTATATTCCTTCAAATAATGAGGATGGAAAGTAAGAGTTGTGACATCTTCTTCGTATGGTTTGTAGTCAATAGATAGGACTTGGTGATTCTTAATAGATTCATAGAGCATCGGCAGATACTCGATGTTAGTCTGATGCCTATCAACACTCGAACTAATAACCTGCTCGCCATTCTTCTTTTTTGTCTTTATCGACAATAAATCTTGGTAATCCATAAAATAGTATTCAAGCCACACTTCAGGAAAGAACCCCGCTGAGTCTTGACAGAACTCCCAATACTTTTTCAAGTCCTTGACAACTCTCGCATTTATCATTGCAGAAAGAGGATTGCTGTTTTCGCCGACATATCGAAAGCTCTTATTTCTATTATTACCTTGCTCTTCTATACAACCAACACCGACTTCTTCAATGATTGCCTTATATACATCACGGAAAGCCTTTCTAAGTTCTCCATAATCGTCACAATTTGATACGTTATTCCTCAAGGACTCCTTAGATTCCAACTGCATGTAATCTGCCATTACATCAGCATAGGAAAACCATTTGCGCCCCATCAGCCTCTTATAGACATGTGAGGCGAAATGGGGCCTAGCACCCTCACCATCAAATAGTAACATTTTAGCCATATTATTAATCTTTACTCAATTTTAATCTAATATCATATGCCATCCAATAAGATTTTTGAGGATTATAGATATCTGTTTTTTCTTTAGCTATAAAACTAACCAAATCACCATCTGACAAAACAGAGAGATCACTATTCTGGGGTCTTAAAGTGTAGGAACAATATTTGTAATTGACATTCTTATACATTTTTCCATCTGCCCCTTTAACTTCCACAATTATTCCATCAAAAACATCTCCATCCCTAAGTTCTTGACCAATACCATCATAAAGAGTCTTGAGCTCCAGTAAGAAAAGATCTAGCATACGTCTCTGAAAAAACAACCAGTCAGAAGGACTTTGAGGTTCTATAGAGTCTCCTGTAATTACTTTTAGCGCAGAAGGCTTGTCGATTTGATCGAAGCAAGTGTCTAGCTTGTCCTGCTGATGTGCCTTCCCAAAGACATGACGGAGTCTGTCCATTGCCTTCCGAAACATAGTTTTTTTAAAGAATTCTGGTAATTTATATCCAGCTATCCCTCTCTCTTTTGCACCTTCCCAATATAATAAATAAATAGAATTTATAAAGTTGGGAACTTTATCCCGACTATCACATTTTTTTCGCAAATCCTGATATAATAGTCGAGTGGTATCATTTGAGGGATCAAACATAAATTTACCATAATAGTTTTTACTCTTTTCATTGATATTGTAAAAAGTATTTACTATCTCGTCAATAACACCATCTAGTGCTGGGGAATCCTCTTCATACAATCGCTCATCATAAAGGCCTGCTTTAATGTAATCAGCATAAAACTGAGATGAAATGAAATAATTATTTTGTTCATTTTTATTTATTAATCCTAAATACTCCAGTTCTGTTATTGACTTTGGAACTTCAGAGTCAACAAATTCTTTCGTTGAAGAAAGAACAGATCTGAGACTTTTTATCTCAGCATCACTTAAATTCTTTTCTATTTCTGCAAAATGATTATTCAATCGGTTATATTTAGGATAGTCTCTTTCAATATATATCATGGCTCCAATTTCTTTAGCGAAACATGGGACTCCACCTGATGATAAGTAAACTCTCTCCATTAACGATTCTAATTCTATGCGTTTAGAGTCGTCTGTAATCATACTGCATTCGTACTTCCACATTTTTGAAAAATCATTTGCATTTATAGGACGAACTGCCTGATTTTGTGTTATACCATTAAACACCCCAGATCCTCGAACATCTTTTGTGCTCTCCTCAATAAACTTTTTCCATGGTGAAGCTCCAACAATCCAGAACGAGACGGGAGCAAAAGGCTTCCCTGATAGTGTTCTTATATGCAATAGACCGTCAATCTTATCAAATGAATCAACTGCTTTTTCGTATTCGTCAAATATTAACAAAATGACTTGATTTATTATCTCTGAATATAATTCTACAGTTTCGTCAAATATACAGATTTGGTCTATTTCATCATCAACTTTCTCAAGCTGCTTATATATTTTTTCCCATTTTTTATGGGGAATGATTGTGTAATCATCAATTACTTGTGCAATATTATCAATGTACCCATCTATAAATAAGCTAGAAATAATTTTGGCAGTCAAGTATCGATACACATTGGTAGTCCCCTTTGCCCCATTAAGATCTGAATAAGGATCTAAATATACGGGATACGCCCTGCGATTAATATTACTTTTTTGGAGCGAAATAAAACTTTTTACAAGGCATGTCTTACCAAATCTTCTAGCACCAATTATTTCTACTTGATGCAATCCTTCAGCATAGTCACAGAGATTCTGCAACTCTTCTTGTCTGCCAAATAACAATTGGGGATCTTCAATTCCGTTAGTTCTAAAAGGAGTTGTATTCATTTCTTTTCTTTTTTAAATTTTGATAATTGAAGTTCAAACTCAAAGTGTTCATGGAGCCACCAACGCCTAAATAATCCGATAGAAAATTTGTAGAATCGAGAATCGTCTATATCCTCAAATACTAATGTTTTTCTCTCGCAAAGCAAATCTATTGCATCCATAATATTATAATTCAATATATCTGTATCTTTATCCGCCCATAATTCCTTAATATGATTATATGTTACTCCATCAGACATAGCTGTATCTTTCATTAAGTACGCAATACTCGTAAGTACAATTTTCATTTCGGGTGTGTCTGTGTCTAAGATTTGGGTTTTGCTAAAGGTACCTTCATTCATGGACGGAATAGAGGTCAGATTATATGATAGTGAATTTGAATCTCCTATCATTTTACTAACAACAACTTCCAAATCTTGAACACCTATGTCTGGTTTATTGTTGTCAACAGCGTAAAATGCACAATTGCAACACAGCTTTTGAATCCAAAAAGGAACGTTTCCCGTTAATCGATGAATATCTCTTATTGCTGCAGGAGAAAAGTCTAGTTGTCCCTGCATCATATTAATCAGCTCTTCAGCAGCCTCATTAGATATTTCAAACAATGGTTTATCTGGTTCTCTTAAGTAGGTAAAAGCACCTGAGATGTTATATTTCGGGTCGTGTATGAGCTTCTTGATATCATAGGTACCCGCAAAAATAAAGCTAGCAAGATCTTTATCGGCAGAGATTGTACGCATATACTGCAAAAAAGCAGAATTTATATATCCGTCATTAATTATATCTTGCATATAAGAAAACTCATCCAGCATAAAAAGAGGGTGAATATTTAACTCTTCCATTGCTAAGATAAATTGATTAAAATCGTTTGGCTTTCTTACAATTTTACCTGGTCTGTATTTGGTAATGAAATCTTCAGATTGCTTATGTATAGTTTTTATAAACAATTTCCAAAACTTTTCACTACTATCGATTGGCCCGTAAATATCTCCTAAGTCAATATATAATGGGAGAACATTTTTTTCAGAATTATCGCCTTCAATTGCTTCGCCTTCAATTGCTTTCCCAAGATAGTGTAGTATTGATGTTTTACCAGTTCTAGAAAGCCCGTAAAGCACATAAGAATACCGTCGGTTTTGAGAACAATATTGCTCTCGCAACTCACTGACAATACCATCACGACCTTTAAACATTTCAACAGGAGGGTTGCCACTGTCATGCCATTTCTGATTACCTTTATTAAAAGAAACATCTCTTTTAACAGAAATAGTAGCACGTTCCAATTCTGTTACAGACCATTCACCTTGATATTTTGAGGAAACTGCAAAATTCAACTCATAAATATTTAGGTCACCCCATTTTTCTTGTGCAATGGGTATATTTAACAGCAAATCCGAATTTGGTAGAATATATTTTTCTTCCGTCTTAAAGGCACCATTTTTCTTGTCATTTCCAATCCATACAGCAAGTTTATAACCTTCACATATTAGACTGCTTTTGTTAAATAAGATAATATTAAAACTTTTACTGTTCTTCTCTGATATATAATAATAACGAGACTCTAACTCTAAAGAAAGTAAACAGTCATTTTTATATTTACTCTGAGAATTATGTTTCGATAAAATCTCTTTCCATGTAACTAATAAGGGGCAAAAGAAAAATCGTCCCAACTTTGTTGTTGTAGTTCCGCTATTCCATGAAAGATGCTCATCAATTTCAGCTAGGATGTTTGATAATATATTTTTCCTTTCTTCTTTACTATTTTTACGATAAAGAGATAATAAGGATACAATATGATTAAGGCCTACTATAGTTTTCCTATCAGTATCACAAAAAAAGCGAAGTCTCTTTTCAACCATTAAAGCCGTAATTCTTGTTTGCAACAGGTTAAATGAGGAAATATTTAATTCAGTATTTCTTATTTTCCGCAATTGCTGAACAGACACTTTCATACGGTTGCTCTCGTGTCTTCTTAACACCTCTACAAAGTTTACATCATTGGCTACACGTTTTTTGAGCGGGGGAGTTTGATTAAGTATTGCTTGTTTTACTGTTATATTACTATCAACGTGATTGATTAATGAAGTGAGATATGGAGATTTGAGTATCAGATTATTCCATAAGAACCTACATTGTATAGAATAATCTACAAATTTTATAAAAAGATATGAGATGCTACTTGTGTCACCTGATAACATACAAACAGATACAAAATTATCAGGCGAAGTGTCTAAAATTTCTAATAGTTTTTCTTTTGACTCTTTTCTTGAGAGCAGCAATGAAGATAGTTCCAAAAGGAGACTGTTGTTTAATAACTTTATTGCAGCGTCATTGTCATCTTCGATAATATTTTCGATAGTTTCAAGAGAATAACATATAGCACAGTCTTTTATTTTATTAAGTTGCTCATTAGAAATGCTTTCAAGAGAGTCACTTTCAATAATTACTTTTTTGTAAGAATTAAATAATGCCTGACATTTATTTATGGCATAATTTGTAATTGAGTCTTCTAAATCTTGAATGTCATAACTACCGACAGGCAGGCTCTTTAGGGCTTTGGCAGCCTCAATATGTGGAGCATAGTCATTAGAGGCACTGGCACTATCTAATAAACGATTTACTATATCGCTAGTAACCTCACCATTCAAAGATACAATTTCAGAATCAGTAAAAGAATAGTGGTCGATATCGTCATCTATCAAACTCCCATCTACGAACTTGACAATTTGTACATTTTGTTCTATTTCATTGGAATTCGAAGATGAAGATTCTGAAGAATCAGTAGTTACAATATCATTAGGATCTAACCCTCCAATCTTCTTAGCTATAGAGTTTTGTGGATTCAGCATTAATGCAATATTCCTAGCTCCTTCTGCTTGTTCTTTGTCACCAGTTAGTAATAAAAGCCTTGCCAATTCTGTATAAAGGTGACTTAAATTTTTGGAAGGGGAATTAATACTCTCATTGAATGTAATTAACTCTCGATATGCAGATATCGCATTTTCAAAGTCTTTTATCGATGAATATAATTGGGCTTTCCTCAGAAATAGTGCAGCTTTTTGTTTGTCGTCTTCAGCTGTGTCAATTAATTTACTAATATAATCAAGAGCTTTGTCGTATTGCTTAAACGATATATATTTATCTAGTTGAGAATTCCCTACTTTAGTAGGTGAACCTAGTAAGGATAACTTATTGCGCAGGTCCTTAATCACTTTTTTTGTAGCCTTCCCACTATTGTTTTTCCGGAAATATGATAATATCGAATTTATGATAGGCTTTCGAGGACCTGTTTTAGCCGAGAGCGCCTGAATAAAACGCTCTCTCATTTCCTCAAAAGACATTTGCATAATAGAAAGGAAACAAACTCCCTTTTGTGTGCCTGTCGCATTAACTGTACCACAAAATAAACGTTTTCCAGGAGTACAATTTGCTCGAGAGAAACCTGCCATAAATCCTTTATGACATATAAACCTTTCTCCTTCATCTGTAATAACGCCAACTCCTGTAGAAGACACTTTTTCTACAACTGCATTCGTTAGTATATTTGAGGATAAAATGACATGTTCATTCTCGTAGATATTGTCGAATAGTGAAATAAGAACATCATTATATTCTTCGTGAGACTCTTCTTTGTCCAACTCTTCAACATCATCGGATTGTTCATTAGAATCAGGAACAATATCTTTTCGTGGTTCTTCTTTTACGACATCCCAACCTCCAATCAGTTGGGGGAAATATCGTCTTTTTACACCGTCTACCTCCATAAGTAGGAAGTTCTCACCAATTTCAAAGATTACTCCATTAACTGAACCTCCTGTCGTGAGATACAGGTTAAGAGAATCTCCTTCTTTTGCGTCTTGTTTTAAAAGATCTAACATATTTCCATATAAATTATCAACAACATTCATATACAATAATAAACAGATATTGAGAAGTAGCCAAAAGTCTCTGTCTCCTATATAGTTCCGCACTCTCTGTAATCATTTGCGGCTACGAAATGATTAGTAGTAGTCACAGGATATATAATGGCAGTAATTGGCATAATGACTTACTTTCAGTTAGCAAAGATACACATTATTTATTAGAAAAGAGTTAAAATCACCAATAAAAAGGCTTGATAATAATCATTTTTAATATTTCCTGCTCACATTTGGGGAATAATTGCTATCTTTGCATAGCTTTTGCAAGCTCATACTGGTCTGGAAGTGGGCATGACCAAAATATACCTACATAACTTAAATTGAAGCAGACGATGGAAACAATAGTTTTAAATAACTGCAGTTTTAACAACTGCGTTTTCAATGACTGTTAGATTGAGGTTGTAAACTAGAAACCTCAATCTAACAAGATGACTTGATATGAGAAATGGTGCTTAGGCATCATGGTAATGAGTCTAGTTGCTCAAATCATACAGATAATTCTTTGATTGAGTAGATAGTTCTTGGAGGGCATCAAACCCTCCAAGTTTTTGTAAATATTACTAATCCATCAGGTTTGCAAATGGCCTTTTACCAGCATGAGCAGCTTTGAAGTTTGTAATCATTTGGCGCTCTACCTCTCGTGGTTCTTCATTGGTCAAGGTCTTCCAGCATACAACCAATTCTCTTGAATCGGCCAACTGCCAGATGTAGCGTCCTCCCCAATGACCTACGTTTGCTCCTTGTCCGAAACGTAGATATTGGTCTATACGCTTTTGGAGTGTGGCAGAACTTCCAGCACCACCAGCCTTGCCGATATAGACGACGGGCGTGCCTTCCACCCAGTTTTCTTTCAACTCAGAAATGGGAACATTCGGATTCTTGCCTTTGAAGAAACCGCCACTTCCTTCAGTCAGGAATTGTGGGGCAGACTCGCTCTCACGAAGCACGACATAAACGCCCTTCTGTGCAGGAATTTGTGTCCTTGCGCCATCCATCAACTCGCCCATGGTCTTGAATCCCTCGAAGCCTTGGGCCTGTAAAAAATCTATGTATTTCATAATGGTTGTCATTTAATAAGCGAGTAACATAGGCACAGCCGTTTTCTGATTGCTGTAAGGAAATCACCATCACAAATGGTTGAATTACATCCTACGTTTTCCCGCCACGACAAAATGAGCAGGCTCTTTTGTGTGTCAGGCTTAATAAAAACGTTCTGTTCTACTTGGAACCGTTTTTTGTCAAAATCACATGTCATTGCTCTCGCTGCTATCTTTTATTTGCCGTTTCTTGAAATACTTCTTTGCATTGAGCGACATTACGACGGTATAGACTGAATGATACGGAAAAGCTGTTCTGTATCAGCTACATCCGTCAGACGTTTTTTCCCATCCTCTGCTTGCATTTTCAACTGGTTACAATTTGTAACCGTTTCATTTCCCTCCTTTATCAGACGATGTTTCAATACTTTCCAATAGTTTCGAGGGTTAGGGCTGTCTGTTAGGACAGCACACACATCAACAATAGAGAAATACCATTTCTCCTGTTCGTCGTCCCACACCGTGCGGACTTTCTTTTCTTCGAATATCTTTATTGCTTCTTTTTGGCTCATGGGTAATATGTCAATTGTTTCTTTAATATTTCTTTGATTTGTTCCCTCAACGATTGAGGACTGACCACTTCAAGGCTCTCGCCAAAAAGAGAGGACGGGAGTGGCATGCGGGCTTCCTGCTGCAGACAAAGCGATAGCTGCATTCTTGTGTTCCTTTGGTAGCAAATGACCAGAGGTCGAGTGCCCGCCCTGCGGTCGTCAGCCCGCCTTTCCCCTCCCATCAATGGGAGGGGCTGGGGTGGGGGCTGTATCGTTCCAATTCATGTTTGTTTTCGGTTTGTAGAGAAGGACGCTGCAAAGTTATAATTTTTTTCCGGAAAGAAAGAATGTTTTGACGGGAAATTATGATGCTGCGTATAAGAATTTGGGTAATAGCTGGCACGTTCCTCCTTGAGGGATGTGTCTCGGAGGGCTATTCGCATGGGGCTTTCACTAGGAGCGGATTGTTTCCGGTCTTCTATCCCTTAGTGATGGTAATCGGACGTATCCTTACGGATTTGTGACTTCACCCATTGCTGGTCGCTCTTGGTGGCGTTGCTGAAGGCAGCTGCTATCAGCTGCCTGTCAGTGCCCTTGCCCTGTTTGTAGCGTTCCCTCATCTCCTTGCGGATCAGCGCTACGTTTCCACTTTTCTTGTCCTTGAACTCCTCAATCAACGCCTGTGTGTCCAGATTCTTGATGCGTTCCTCCCGCTTGCCCACCCTGTCGGCAAACAACATCTTGAACGCTGCCTCTTTCAGCGGATGTTTCTCGCCAAGCAGTCTGCTCCGATAGACGCTTACTAATTGCTCCCTCGTCAGGTTCGGCAACAGTGACTCGCACTCCTCCAAATCCTTCTCATTCCACTTCGCGAAATGATACTTCCGGCATTGCGCCATCATCAGTTCGTAGTCCGTCATAGCTCATCCCTTTATTTTGCCCTTTATCTTGCTCCAGAGGCCTTTCGGGGCTTGTTGCTCGCCTTCCGTGTGTTCCTTTTCGCTTTCTTCGTCGGCATTGAAATAGTCGAAGTCATCGGCCATCATGAACTGCTTCCCTTCGCGGGAAAGCTTGGAGAGGAAAAAGCTCCTGCAGCGTCGCTCATTCTCAAACATGTCGATTGCGCCTCTTGGTGAATAGTCGTAGCTCATGCGGCTTTGGATGCCCATGTCATCGGCCACGGCATCCACATCCTGGTTGGTGCCTATGTAGGCAAACACCCATCCCTTTGCTTTCAGGTCGGCCACCAGTCTCTTGATGTCATGCCTACTATACTCTTGTGAGGCGTTTTCATATCCGTCGGTGATGATGGTGACCAGCACGACATCCTTATCGGTGACATGCTGGCGCAGCTCATTCAGCGACCGCCCCATGGCGTCGAACAACGGTGTACAAGCGTCGGGGGTGTAGTCTGTCCACCTCAGCTGTTCGGAGTCGCTGACAGCTGTTCTGTCCATTATCTTTCTGATTCTCGCGCAGTTGAAGGTGACGAGCGAGATGAAGTGTTGCTGTTCCTGATGTTCCTTTTGGGCGGTGCTGATGGTCTGGAACGTCTCGTTCAGCCCGCTTATAGCCTGTTGGGCTATTGTGGTCATCGAGCCGCTCTCATCAAGGATAATCAGGTTGAACACTCGCTGCGTCCCGTCTTTCTTCATGTCCTCCTCGTTCTTTCCCTCTTCCGTCAGTATGTCCACAAACGACTTCGGCAGGCTTACGTTCTCCATGTCAAGGGCATCCTTGAAGAATGGAGCCATGAACTCCTCGTCGAACCCGGCAGCACCGCAACCTATCCTCGGCACCAGGAAGAACGACTCCTTGTGAGCCTTGGCATAGGCCAGGAACTTGTCGATATGACGCTTCATGTACGTCGTTACATTCCCCACGGCCTCCCCTCTGATGTCCACCGGGATGGCATAGCACCGTCCTTGCGGTCCCTCGGCCTGTCCCCATACAGCTCCAAACTCTCTGACAGCCAGCAAAGCGGCTCCCCCTGAATGGCATCCTACCAGGTTGCTGCCAAATACAAATACCTGCCCTTCTTCGAGAGTCTCCACGAAGTGGGGCGTGAACTCCACATAACCAATCTGTTTCATACTTGCTACAAATAAAGAATTAAAATTAGGGTTGCAAAGATAGTTATTATCCTCTTTGTAACCAAACGCTTTTGCCTCACAAGCCTTGTGGAAGCGTGCCCGCAAGGCTTGCGGATAAATCATTTTAGTGAATAATTACAGGGTAATTACTTGCTTTTTTATTGGTAATTATATGTGAAGAAGCGAATTCTTATCGTTGCCTATTTCCGACCGTCTATTCTATCTCCAGACCGAAAACGTCCATGAGGCTCTTGACGGAAGGATTGGTTTGTTGCGCCTTCTCCAGAAAGAGCGGGTCAGAGGGTGCCGTGTCAGTAGCCTTTTGGGCAGAAGACGTTATTTGGGGGAACGTTATTTTTGGCCAGCCGCCCGATGCGAGGAACTTGAGCTGTTCGCTGTCTGTAGGCTGCTTGTATTTCCGGTCGAGTGCCAGATATGCATATTTTCGGACTATCGATGTCTTCTGCTGAACATTCTCAAACAGGGCTTCATCGGCTTTAGGCAAAGACCGATATTCAGGACTCAGGCTTATATATTGCCGCACTTCTTCGTCCCATTCGTCAAAACGCTCTTCCGGCTCATTATAGCCCATCTTGCGAAGATAATATTTGGCCAGACCGATGCTTCGGAAGTTTGCTGGGGTAAACATCTCGGATGAACCTATCTTTATGTCTTCCATATCGTTGAAGGTGAATCCTGCGACGCACATCTCGTGTACAATCTTAAACAGGACGTCGTTGGCCTCCTCGTCCGTTATCTTTCTTTCAATGTGATAAAGTACTGAGAGATAGTTGATTGTGCTTAGCTTGGACTTGTCGACCACAAAGCTGGGGTCTTCTGCCAATCTCCAGCAAACATAGTAGTAATGCCCTAGTTCTGTGAACGACTCCATGTTCTCCTTCACGTAGGAAACGGGGAAGAAACGGATGACCGAACGTGCGCACTGAGGCTCATGCCATTTTTCCCACACCTCCTTAACCTTTGGCTCAAAGCACTTGTCCCAGTTCCTGTAAAGATTCTGATAGGCCCATAGCCTGTCGGCCTTGCCTGAATCCAGGAAGGCCAGGAGTATTTTCTTCTGGTCTTTCCAGTCAAGGTAGTTAAACCGCCACTGAATCTCCTTCCTGGATTCAGTGACCTTGCCACTCTTCTTGTTTAGATAGTTCTTGATGAGCGTGGCGATGGGGGTGTTCCTTTTGTGTGTCTTGTATTTCATGTCTTCTTCTGGAGTCTCGTAAACTCTGGACGCTACACCAAGGGGACGGGCTGCAGGGCCGGCTTCTGCTGCTAAGCTCCGGCAGAAAGACCTGTTCGCCAGTTGGGCAAGGGAAGGAGCAGCGAGGACTGCTAGTCTAGGTCAGTCACCCCAAAACCTGCCTGCCGCAGGTCGTCCCAGAACTGGGGGTAGGACTTGGTGACCACTTGCGGGTTATTGATGCTGATGGGATGCAACAGGGCCACCGGGGCAAAAGCCAGTGCCATGCGATGGTCGTTGTAGGTGTCGATGGAGGGGGAAGGGGTGAGGGGTGAGGGATGAAGGGTGTTCCCGTCCCACGACAGCTCGCAGCCATTCGTGTCGGTGATGGCATAGCCCAGCTTCAGCATCTCGTTCTTCAGGGCTTCTATGCGGTCGGTCTCCTTGATCTTCAGCGTCTGCAGACCAGTGAAGCGGAAGGGCACGCCGAGCATGCAGCAGGCCACGACGAAGGTCTGTGCCAGGTCGGGCGAGTTCACGAAGTCATATTCCAGACGCGGCACGCAGTGGCCGTTCTTGGTCAGCGTCACCGTAGTCGGTACGCCGGGCTTCCTGGAGCGGAATGTGGTCTTCACGCCGAGCAGGCTGAAGATATAGCGAACAGACGAGTCGCCCTGCTTCGAGCCGTCCATCAGTCCCTCCAGCTGCACTTCAGTGTTGCTGTAGGGCGACAGTGCCACCATCTCATACCAGTAGCTGGCGGCGCTCCAGTCGTTCTCAATATAATAGCTGCGCACGCGATAGGCCTTCGGCTTCACCCCGATGGTGTCTATCGATGTCCATTCGGCTTCGGCACCGAACTCGCGCATGGTCCACAGCGTCAGGTCGATGTATGGACGTGAGATGATCTCCCCTTTCAGCCGCAGCGTCAGTCCGCCTTTCAGCACCGGGCCTATCATCAGCAGGGCAGAGATATACTGCGAGCTGACGTTGCCCTCAATCTCCAGCTCGCCGCCTTCCAGCAGCTGGCCACGGATGCGCAGAGGAGGGAATCCCTCCTCGCCCACGTAGGAGATGTCGGCTCCAAGCCGCCGCAGGGCGTCTACCAGAATCCCTATAGGGCGGTGCTGCATGCGCTCGGTGCCGGTGATGACATGCTCGCCGCTGTCGGTGGCGGCCAGATAGGCCGTCATGAAGCGCATGGCCGTTCCGGCAGCGCCG
>JAEEGF010359021.1_pt1 | contig 13994 bp, 10 predicted proteins | sample 9134171 | NCBI WGS metagenome assembly JAEEGF01 (sample SAMN16246542, study PRJNA631951) | gut metagenome | biome: gut microbiome; feature: rumen; material: AP-attached | host: Bos | place: Iran: Karaj | collected 2018-10
CGGCGGCACCCGTTTCATGTCTTCAAAGTTCACCACGGAGACAGCTTGACGGCCCATTTTTCGGATCATGGATTTCATGCCGATCTCTCCTTCCTGCTATATGCGCTGCCGCCCCGCGTTCAGGCGAGGCGGCTTTATTGCTTTTTTATTCCACAGCGATCTCAACGGTCACAGGACTCAGCCCCTCTGTTTCCGCTTTCACCCGGATGCTGCCTTTTTCTCTTGGCGCACGGATCACAGCGAAAGCCAGGCCGCGGTAGGTGTTTCTTTCGCCGGAGCGGTACAGGGTACGGTCATTGGCAAGGCCGTTGTCCATGCCCAGCAGTTCCCCGTTTTCTATTGTCAGCCGTACAGGAACATCCTGATCGGGAACTATGCTTCCGTTCGCATCCAGAAGAGTGATTTCCAGCTGCGCCACGCTGCGGCCATCCGCCCGAATCGCGGCTTTATCACTGCATACGGAAAGCGCCGCCGCGGGCCCCACAGGCCGGATCACCTGCCGGGCGATTTCTTTTCCAGCCAGGTCGCGCCCGATGGCGATGATTTCTTTTGCGCCGGAGGGTACATCCCAGGATAAGTGCAAATCATTGGTGGTGATCGGCGCGAGGGGATGATCGAAGTGCGGCCATTCCTTCGACATGCCCTGGTTGGGGAATTCATACGCTTTGACGCCATAGCTGACGCCGTCCACCATCAGCTCCACCGTGGGACAGTTGGTGTAGGCGACGACGGGATAAATGATTCCCTTTTCTAATCCCAAATTCAGATGCGGGAATACATGCAAAACCGGAATATCCTTCCGCCAGACGGACTGGTAGAAATAATATCCATCCTTGGGATAGCCGCAGGTGTCCAGCACCCCGGCGCTGGCTCCTTTATCCGGCCAGAAGCATTCGCCCAGATAGTCGATGCCCGTCCACATAAAGCTGCCCATAACGTAAGGGCGAGTCCGGATGAATTTCCACAGCTTTTCCGCTTTCAGGGATTTGGCATAATAAGGCGTGCGGCCCCACACGCTGTCCGGCGTTTTCAGGCGGTAATCACCCCGGGAGCCGTTGACGGATATATCCTCCGTGCCCAGCAGCAGCCAATCCGGATGCTCGATCTTTTCTTCTTCATAGAAGGTCTCCGTCCGCTCCCGCCAGCGATCGGTGTAATTCACGCCAACGATGTCCAATTGCTGAAGGAATTCGGTGGAAGCGGGCACCGGCTCGGCTTTCACCAAATCGCAGGCCTGGGTGATGGGCCGCGTGGGGTCCAGGCTGTGGCAAAGCCCCGCCAGCATTTGCGCGTATTTCCAGCCGTCCGGCACCACCTGCTCCCGCACCTCGTTGCCGATGGACCACATCACCACGGAAGGATGGTTGCGGTCCCTTTCCACCATGGCGGTCATATCGGCCCGGGCGCAGGTATCGAACCATTCGGAATAGCCCCGACTTTCAAGGGGATTGGAGCCGAATTCTTTGCCCTTCATGGTGTGCCATTCATCAAAGGCTTCGTCCAGCACGCAGAAGCCCATTTCATCCGCCAAATTCAGCAGCGCAGGATCAGGTGGATTATGGCTCATGCGCAGCGCGTTGCACCCCATGTCCTTCAACTTTTGAAGCCGCCGCCGCCAAACCTCCGGGGGAACCGCCGCGCCCAGACAGCCTGCGTCGTGATGCAGACAGACACCCTGCAAAATGACCTTTCGTCCATTGAGGGAAAACCCGTTATGATTGTCGAAAGCGATTTTACGAATACCGAAGGGCGTGATCACTTCGTCGGTCAGGGTGTCCCCGTCATACACCCGGGTGACCGCCCGATACAGTTGGGGACAGTCGATATCCCAAAGCCTCGGCGCTGCAACAGAGAGCACCTGCACCGCCGTCATTTCATCCTTGGCAGGAAGAGAAGCGCTGCCCCGCGCCACTTCCAAGCCATCCGGGGAAAGAAGCACTGTTTCCACCCGAAGCGTTCCGGCGTTCAATCCGCCCCGCACGTCCGTACGGATTTCCACCTGGGCTTTTGACAGATAGATTTCCGGTGTGGTAATTTGCACCCCCCAGGTGCGCACATACAGCCTTTGATGGCGGATCAAATACACATTGCGCGTGATCCCGCTGCCTGTATACCATCGGGACCCGGGCTGATGGCTGTTGTCCACCCGAAGCAGCAGTTCATTTTCTCCATGTTTCAAATAGGGAGAAATATCCTTTTCAAAGCTGGTGTAGCCGTAAATATGCCCGCCCGCGTACTGTCCGTTGACCCACAGATCGCAATTCATGTACACGCCTTCAAAATACAGGGAATACAGTTCATTAGGATCTTGAGAAAGCGCAAAGCGCTTTCTGTACCAGCCGATGCCGCACCGGGCATAGCCGCCGGACCCGCAGCTTGGAGCGTTTTTATCCACAGGATAATCGGTGCTCCAGTCATGGGGCAATTGCACTTTTCGCCAGGAGGTATCGCTTGTGGGCGTCGCCAGGCTGTCTGTCAGCGCGAATTCCCAGTCAAAGCCAAAGAACGCGCTGCCGCGGGGTCCCATTGTTTTCTCAAAGTATTGTTCCATTGTTTGTCTCCTTCAAAAATAGGGAGCGGGCAGTGCCCGCTCCCCGATGTTCCTCGGTGCCTTTCGTCAGGATCAGCGGGTCTGGTACCACGCGTCATACTGACGGTAAAATTCGTCATAGACCTCCTGCATTCCTGCATCGTAAATACGGGAAAGCATTTCATCCACAGTAGCGTCCACATCGTCCACCAGACCCAGTTGCAGCATACCGGTGTATTCGCCCAGCACGCTGTTCACGGCGGAAACATATTCGCTGATTTCGGAATCATCGAATACAAAGGTAACAGTGGGGTTGCTCTTCACCCGCTTGGCCCATTCATCGGTGATGGCCAGCTCTCGTTCGGGCGTTCCGGATTCGGTCAGGTTGCCATTCTTCACAGCCCAGGCAACGGACACGCTCAGCGGCGGATAATCGCCGTTCTTTTCCAGCTTGGTGTATTCGCCGGTTTCATTATTGATGGAATAGTGTACGCCTTCGATGCCCAGGAGGAGCAGGCGGTTCAGATAGGTGTCATACTTGATCAGGTCCAGCACCATGGCGGCGCGCTCCGGATTGCGGCTGGCGGCGGCGATGGCCATATCATTGTTGGAATAGGCTTCGGCGCTGACGAAGGTATCCTTGGTCAGGTCATACGCCATACAGGTTACGCCCTCGTTCTTTTCAGCGGACTTCATATAAGTGAATACGGAAGCGTTCCAGGCAATGGCCGCGCCTTGCAGAGCGGCAAAAGCGTCGTCGTCGCTGATGGTGTTGGTCAGAGCGCTGCGGCTCCAGCAGCCCGCGTCAGCCAGCTTCTTCATATCCTTGCAGAAATCCCGGAATTCAGGATATTCATAGGTGAGTTTCATATCGTCCTTGGTAGGAAGGGTTTCTCCGTCAAATTTGAACAGCATGCTGATGCTGCCGTCCTGTAAACCATAGAAGCCGTCGAAACGCTGACGGTAAATGTCCCATAGTTCAGGGTTGCTGCCGGAGGCGGCCATGGCATAGATGCCGCTTTCAGGGGTTTCTTTTTCCGCGATGGTGATCATGTAGTTCATGAAATCATCCCAGTTTTCCAAAGCGCTGATGCCATATTTGTCAGCCAGATCCTGACGGATGGCCACGATCTTGCCCATGGGCGAGGCCACGTTGGAAGGCACGGCGATGGTGTTGCCGCTGAGGGTGGTTTCATCCCAGCTGACGGGGGCCTGATACTGGGCGCTCAGGGGCATATACGTTTTCACAAATTCATCGGTCAGGGTGTAAAAGCTGCCCTTGGCCGCTTCCGTGTACATATAGCACCAAGGCGCGGTGAAAATCAAATCCACCTGATCGCCGCTGGTGAGCACCAGAGGATACATGGTCTGGTAGTCGCTCCAGCTCATGAACTGTGTGGACAGGCGGGTGTTGAAGGGCTTCAGGTATTCATTGGCCAATTCTTCGATCTGCGCCCAGTCGTTGGGTTTGTCGCCGATCAGGTACATGTATACGGTGTATTCCTTGCTAAGGTCGGTGTTGGCGTAGGTTTCCGGGGTTCCGGTGATCTGCACGTCGGGTTCCAATTCGGCCAGTGCGGGGCATACGCTCAGCAGCAGGCACAGCGAAAGCAGAACAGACAGCCATTTCTTCATATTGGGTTCCTCCTTTTTCTTTATCATCAGGACGTTGCGTCCCAAGATTCAACGGATTATCCCTTCACCGCGCCGATGGTCAGGCCCTTGACGAAGTAGCGCTGCACAAAGGGATAGAGCAGCACGATTGGGCCGGTGGCCACGATGGTCATGGCCATTTTCATACCTTCCAGCGGAACGGAGGGAAGATCGATGCCGGATTTTTCCGCCACGATCTTCATGGCCGCGGCGCTTCCCAGCATACGCTGGAGATAGTATTGCAGGTTGTATTTATTCTCGTCCGTCATGAACAGCATACAGTTGTACCAGTCATTCCAGAAAGCCAGGGCCGCGAATAGGGAAAGGGTAGCAATCAGCGGCTTGCACAGGGGAATGATCAGCTTGATATAAATAGTGAAATCGTTGGCTCCGTCGATTTTGGCCGATTCGGTGATGGCCGCCGGAATACCGCCGATAAATGACTTGGCGATGATCGTGTTCCAAACGGAAAACATCATGGGCAGGATCAGGGCGTAGTAATGGTTTTTAAAGGCCAGATACCGGGTGCACATCATGTACCAGGGCACCAGACCGCCGCTGAACAGGGTGGTAAAGAAGAAGAAGAATGAAAAGAAATTGCGGTAAGGGAAATCCCGCCGGGAAAGCACATAGCCGGTCATGGTGGCGAGCCAGACAGACAGGAACGTGCCGATGATCGTGACCATGATGGTATTGCCGTAAGCCCGCAATACGCTTTCCGGGTTTTTCAGGCACAGCGCGTAGCTTTGCAGGGAGAATTCCGTGGGAAAAAGCGGATACCCGTTGCGGATCAAGGAGGTTTCGGGCGTGATGGAGGCAACAATGATCAGATAAAAGGGGAACAGGCACAGCAGGGCGAACAGGCCGATGAACACATATCCCAGGATATTGATGGCGATGGTGTCGCCCGTCCATACGCGCTTATCCAATCCCTTGTGTTTTGCAATTTGGGCAGTCATTGCTTTTGCCTCCCTTCTCAATACAGGGCGTAATCGGGCTGCACGCGCTTCACCAGCCAGTTGGCCAGGTTGATGGTAATGAAGCACAGCACGCTCTGATACAGGCCCACAGCAGCGGAAACACCAATATTGCCGTCGTTGATGAGGAGCTTGAACACATAGGTGTCGATGATTTCCGTGGCGGGCTGCAGCAGCGCCGAGCTTTTCACCGTTTGATAGAATAAGCCGAAATCGCCCCGGAAAATATTGCCGATAGCCAGCAGCACCAGAATCATCATGGTGGGGATCAGGGAAGGAATGGTGATATAACGGATGCGCTGCCAGGAATTCGCGCCGTCGATGGTGGCCGCCTCGAACATTTCCTGATCCAGCCCTGTAATGGCGGCCAGATAAACAACGGAACCATAACCGGTGGATTTCCACAGCTTGAGCAGGATGATCACGAAGGGCCAGGCTCCGGGAGAATTGTACAAATCAAAGGGCGTGCCGCCCAGGGTTTTTACGATATGGTTGAACACACCGCGCTCATAGTTGAAAATATTGTACATGATCGCGCCTGCCACCACCCAGCTGATGAAATAGGGCAGGAACATAAAGGTCTGGCTGACTTTTTTGAACTTCTTGCTCAGCAGCTCGTTCAGCAGAATGGCGCTTCCCATTTCAAAAATCACGCCCAACAGGATAAACGCCAGGTTATACAAAATAGTGTTTCGGGTGGCCATCCCCAGCTTCCCGGCTACCATCAGAAACCTGAAATTTTTCAGACCATTCCAGGGGGAATTGTAGATACCCCCCGCGTGCTGATACTTCTTGAACGCCAGCACGATACCGGTCATCGGCGCGTAACTGAAAATGAGCACATACACAACAGCGGGAAGCAGCATCAGAAACAGCATCCAGTGTTTACGTATGTTTTGAAGCAGGGATGGCTTCCTGTTCCGGAGTGCTCCGGGCGGTAAAACGGCATCCTTCCGCATATATAACGCCCCCTTGTTCCTTTCTTCCATCCAAGTATACCATTGGAAAAAATGACGGCAAAGAAGAAAAATTCAAGAATCCGGAAAGATATTTACTGTTTTATCCATTTCCGACTTTCTTCCCGGGACATTTTGCTGTATATTAAAGAAGAAAGAAAAGCAGGCAGGTGGGAATCATGCGGTTGCTGTTTTGTGAAGATGAATACTTGACCCGCTTCGGTGTTATGCAGACTACGCCGTGGCAGGAAATTGGGATTTCTCAGGTGGAATGCGCCAAGAACGGGCAGGAGGGCATGGATATGCTTGTATCCCATCCCGATATCCTGCTGACAGATATTCGCATGCCCTTCATCACAGGCCTGGATATCGCCGCACGGCTCAAGGAAATGGACCCGGACAGCGAAGTGATCATCATGAGCAGCTATTCGGACAAGGAGTATCTGAAAAAAGCCATCACCCTTTCCACGGTGGCTTATATTGAAAAGCCACTGAATCTTGAGGAATTAAAGGCGGCCCTGAAAAACGCTGTTGCACGGCGCAGGCAGACTCTCAGCCTGAGAGCGTGGGAAAAGGAGCAGAAACAAAAGCATACCTTTTCCTGCCTGCCAGATCCGGAAACGCCGGGCTTTTCCCACGCTACCCGGATCGTGCTCAGGGAAATACAAAACAGATACGCAGACGTAAATCTTTCCGTGGATTCTCTGGCGGAAGCGGTTCATTTCAGTCCCGTATACCTTGGCACATCTTTTAAAGAAGAGACAGGGTTTAACATCCGTCCCTTGATTACCGCCGTGCGCATTGAGGCGGCTTGTCAGCTGCTGCGGGAAACAAATCTTCCCATTGCGCAGATTGCCAGACAGACTGGCTTCAACAGCGCGAATTATTTTGCGAAGCAGTTTCGCCAAAACAAAAAAACAACGCCTAATGAGTATCGGGAAGGAAAACGAAGCGGAGAGGAGGAGGGCCCATGATCAAACGGCTCGCTTACCGTTTTCGGGACAGTTCCCTTCGCACAAAATATTTTGCTGCGGTCATCCTGCTGCTGATTGCCACCGCGATCAGCAGCAGCTATCTGCTTTCCAGAAACTATCAATCCGCGTATAACAGCCTGTACCGGGATGCGCAAAGCGATATGACGGATATCTATAATGAGGTCAGCCGCTTTGAAAAACGCATGACCCATCTGAGCACCATCGTGCAGAATAACGAAGTGGCGCTGCGTTTGCTCAGAAGCGTGCAAAATTTGGATCTGCAATCCTTTGAGCCGATTCGCCAGCAGATCACGCCCATCCTCTTTGCTATGCTGGACGGTTCCGGGGATTACGACTGTCGGCTGTACGTACAGGGCCAAAATGATTTTATTGATTCCACCGCTCGTATCCTCCTCCTCCCCGACCCGGAAACGGAGCCGTGGGTACAGAATGCCATGCGGGGATGGGGCTGGCGGCAATTCTATTCTCCCCGCCAATTGAACGCGGTTTCTCCCGCGCTGCTGGCGCCGGTTCGGGATTCCGATCATGTGCTGGACCTGATCGGCCTTTTGCGCATTGATATCAGCCTGACCGCCCTGCAGCGGATGATGACGCCCGTTCGTTCAGGAACATGCGTGTCCTGCTATATCGAAACCCCGGAAGGGGATGTGGTGGCGCAAAGCGGCGTGCCTCTCCAGCGTTTTGATTACCTGTCCCATCTTTCAGAACAGGAGCGAACCGGTTTTCAGGCGGATATACTGCATGAAGTCGAAGAAAAAAACGATGCGCTGCTGTATCAGCGTCTCCCGGTTTCCGGCTGGATGATGGTGATGGTGTTTCACCGTGATCTGCTTTCGCAGCAGATTTTGGGGGATCAGGCCGGTGTGGTGCTGGGCAGCGTTGCATTGATTCTGACAGGCGTACTGTGCGCATTGCCCATCCTGTGGCATGCGGTGAAGCGGATTCAGCGTTTTCATTCTTATGTACAGAAATATAACGATGGCGATATCCGGGATATTCCGACCAGGCTGGCGCCCATGGCGCACGATGAAATTGGAGAGCTAATCGAGTCCCACAACGCGATGCTGGATCACATTCAACAGTTGATGAAAGAAAAAAGCCGGCAGGAGCAGGAAATGCGCCGATTGGAAATCTTCGCTCTGCAGGCACAGATCAAGCCTCACTTTCTCTATAACACGCTGGAGGCCATTGGTTGGATGGCCCGCTTGCATATGCCGGAAAAAGTAGACAGCACCATCCGCAGTCTGACGGCGTTTTACAGGTTGTGCCTGAGCAGCGGAAAGGATATGCTCACGATTGAAAAAGAACTGGAAATCGTGCGCAACTATTTTGCGGTAGCCTGTATGCGGTATGATTCCCAGTATACCTTGGACATCCAGATCACGGATGAAGCGATGGATGTTCTTTTGCCAAAGCTGACGCTCCAGCCGCTGGTGGAAAACGCGCTGATGCATGGGCTGCTGGAATCGGATCAGACGCGGGGAACGGTGCGGATCTATAACCGCTCCAACGGACTAAATAGTCTGGAGCTTTGTGTGGCGGACAGCGGCGCGCATTTTTCCCAACAGGCCTGGACAAGGATACTCCGCAATCCGGAATCCTTTGGCAGTGACGGCTATGGATTGAAAAACGTAGAAAGACGTCTGTGCCTGTATTACAATCAGGAAGAAGTCATGAAGCTTGATTTAAACGATCCGCAATGGAGCGTGATCGTAATTCCCCTGCTGCGCCAATAAATTGCTTCAAGATAAAAGGCCCGCCGCGGCATTTCAAACCCGGCGGGCCTTTTTGGGATTCCTTATTTTGATTGTGGCCCCAAAGAGGGTGTTTGTTCCTTTTTCTTTTTCATGAACACAGGCAGCACCCTCTCCTTTGGCGCCACGTCCAGAAATGTGGCGTCGTGGTCGGTGCGGGCACCGCTGTCAGTACCGTATATCATAGTGGGGCATTGATCCAATGTTACCTGCGGCCAGACAGGATGACCGGTATGGTTTGGATCGCCCGTTTCAGCAAATGATGCCCATGCTCCGGACATCAAATCCTGCAAGCCTTCGGTAACCCCCGGAATAAAGGAAGGCTCCAGATATTCCGCGTTGTGGAACACATAAGGGATTTCCGCGTTATGCCATGCCAGCGTACCATCATTAAAGGGAGATTCCAGATCAAATAGATACACATAGGTAGCAATTCCCCCTTCTTTGGCGCGCTGCTTTGCCAAACGAACGGTGGCCCGGCGAACGAAAGCATCCGCAAACAAGGCATCCGCCGGATTTCTTCCCGGATAGGCAAGCGCAAACGCTTGGGTCACTTCTTCCGCTTTGTCTCCAAATTTGTCTTTCAAATGGCGGCGCGTTTCTTCCTGTGACCAGGAATTTTTCAGGCCGTTGCCAGCCGGGGTGTCAAAATTGCTGGTGAATTCCGCAAACACCGTTCCCATCATCACGGGAATGCTGAGCGTTTCTTTCCGAAAACCCACCTCAAAAGGGTAACCGGCATAGTACGCGCCATCGGGAATGGGGCCCCACATGAACCGTTCGCCTGTTTCTTCATTCAGGCGCGCGTTGGCCCTATCAGCCGCCGCAGCCAATGCAGCGTATGGCAAGCGCTCCAAATCCGAAATTTGATCCGGGGTCAGATTCAATTCTTCCAGAAGCATTTCAGCCATCCGGGCGTTCTTTTTTCGCACGCTTTCCGCTTTTCCGGGGTCCATGACGCCGCTTTGGATGATCGCCCGGTGATATAAACCGTCTGCCGAAGGCATTTGCAGCAGCGTTGTCACTTTGCCGCCCCCGCCGGATTGGCCGAACACGGTCACGTTTTCCGGGTCCCCGCCAAACGCGGCAATATTGTTTTTCACCCAGCGAAGGGCTTCCACAATGTCGGCCATGCCCACGTTGCCGGACTGGGCGTATTCTTCGTCATAGGCAGACAAATCCAAATAACCGAGCACATTCAAACGATGGTTCAGCGTGACAACCACCACATTCTGATGCCTGGATAATTCCTCGCCGTCATAAGCATAATGCTCAATGCCGGAGCCTGTGGAGTAGCCGCCGCCATGAAGCCATACCATGACCGGACGTTTGGCCTGAGAATCAAGGCTTTGCGTCCAGATATTCAGATATTGGCATTCTTCATGCTGGGGATAGAATACATGCGGCACGGTAAATTGATCATGGGGTACGGGCGTTGTAATCTCAGGACAAACAAAGCCATAAATGATCGCATCCCGGATGCCGTCCCAGGATTCCACCGGTTCGGGCATGTGAAAACGGCGCGCATTGGCATATTTAATACCCCGGAAAATATAAGCATCCTCTGTTTTTACTCCTCGAAGCTGTCCCAAGGGTGTATTTGCAACAGGCTTATGATGATTGCAGAACACCTGCTGATGCAGCTTTTTGATAAACATAGCAGCATACTCCTTTCAAATTATTAACTGCTATTATTTTATCATTTACATTTCCGAAATAAAAAGGGAAAAAGTAAAGAATTCAGCTACATTTTCATGTTATCGTGTTGTCAGCGTTTCAGACCGACTTGCAGTTGTGGAACACCCGTTCATTCTCCGTGAATTAGGGACTGCTGGCGGGCCAGCCCCAGCAATCCCTCGAAGGCAAAGAGCAGCATGGCTGTACACAATGATCATGACAGGCTGACACAGCTTCATGGGGAAATCTTCGCAGCGCTTCTCGAGGAGAAGAAAGCGCTGGTGGCCGCTGCTCAGGATACATTTTGGAGATGAAATTGTGATTCACAAGCATATAATACGGGATGACCTGTACCATGGCAAATAAGTTGTCAAGGGGTTTCAATACCAAAAATGAAAAAGCCTGCGGGTCTGATATGCTCCCTACATGGAAGACAGTAAAAGAAAAACTATCACATGAAGGGAGCATTTTAGTATGAGGAAGCGGAAGTATGAAGTTGAACTAATCATCAAAATAGTAAAAGAAAATATAGAGAAGGGGGTCAACAGCCGACAGCTATCAGCACAATATAATATTGATCACGGAACAATAGAAGGATGGATTATACAATACAAGCAAAATGGGGTCAGCGCTTTTTTCAGGAAGATCAAAACAGAGTACACCGCCATGCCGTTGTCCATGCAGCCAGCGATCGCCGCGGCAGCCATCATGCCGGATAGCAGGGGATCTTCGGAGTAGTAGTCGAACACCCGGCCGGAGAACAGGGAACGGTGCAGGTTGATAGCGGGGCTGTACCAGCCGGTGATATTGTACATCAGAGCTTCCTGTCTCAATGCCGCGCCGAATTCGTACATTAGGTCCGTGTTCCAGGTGGCGGCCAGCAGCAGCGCCATGCCGAATGTGGAGGTTTTGCTCATCACATAATCGGAGGAGCCACCCTCGATCGCATACGAAATAATCCTTTAGTTCACGAAAAACTGATTGCTGTGTTTCGAAACTTTCACTAAAATGAAATTATCAACGGATATGCAATGATACACAAGCTGAACCATTCATTTCAGCGGAGCAACACAGTGTATTACACGGTTCCACAATGCAGAACAAAAGGAGCTTCCTGTATAATTCAAAGTGCCGACAGAAAGGGCGGGATTGAAACAGAAAGTACCCCACAGTAGAATAGAGATCACGCTGTCCCGGGAAAGGCGGCGAAATCTAAAACTGCGAGGTATGACGATTTGAATACAACAGACGATGCAGCCAGACATATGCTGGAAACGCTGGTTCCTGCATTGACAAAGGATGTGGGCATGAATGAACGCTTAAAAGCTTCTGATCCCGTAAAATGGGTTGGTATGATGAATACCACCAAAGCCCAAGTTGAAGAAATCATATGGAACGAACTGATTTGCATCTGATATGTCAACCCCGGCCGTCTCCTCAGAGGCGGCATTTTTATTTTTCCGATCCTATTATCGCAACAAATATCGCAATATTGTTTCTTGCCGATCAGAACAGAATCTTTTATAATAGAATCAGTAAATCAGTGGATAAGCACATTTGTCGGAGGTGGATGATGAAAAGAAAAAACAGCTATGAACAGCTGTTCCGGGATCAGCCGGTCTGGAAATCCATCTTCGCCATGGCGGTGCCGTCGCTTTTGACCATCGTGATCATGATCTTCTACAACATGGCCGATATGTTTTTTATCGCCCAATTGGGCGATACGGCCAAGGTGGCGTCGGTTTCCATCATCAGCCCGGTGTTCAATATCATCATGGCGCTGGCCACCATGATCGGCGTGGGCGGCAGCACCGTGATCGCAAACGCTTTCGGCTCGGGCGATGCGGAGAAAGCGAAAAACATTTCCAGCCTTTGCTTTTACAGCGCCATTGCGCTGGGAGCCGTTGTTACGGTTCTTCTGTTTCTCTTTCACATGCCCCTTCTGCGGCTGCTGGGCACCAAGCCCGAAATGATGGCGGATTCCCGCACCTATCTGCTGGTGCTTTCCTGCGGCACGGTGTTTATGCTGATTTCCTCTTCCATGGGCATGCTGGTGCGCGCGGAGGGCGCGGTGAAGGAGGGCATGCACGGCAATCTGGCGGGAACGCTGACCAATATCGTCCTCGATCCGCTGTTCATCCTGGCATTTGGCTGGGGCGTTGCCGGAGCCGCTGTGGCCACGGTGATCGGCAATATGGTGAGCGCCTGCTTTTATATCCTCTTTGCAAAGCGCCGCGCCGCCGTGATTTCGCTGGAGCTTCGCCGGGCCTTTGTGATGCCGCGGGAAATATTGCCCATCCTGGCGCTGGGCCTGCCAAACGCCGCCAGCACGGTGCTGTCCGGCTTTGCCTCCACTTTTTCCAATAACCTGCTTTCCCAGCACGGCACCGATGCCATCGCTGCCGCGGCTGCTGCGGGAAAGGCCGGGATGCTGATTTCCATGGTGCAGATGGGCATCTGCATGGGCGTGCAGCCTCTGATGGCCTATAACTACGGCTCCCGCAATCTACCCCGCCTGAAAGAAGTGCTGCGAAAAACGGCGCTGCTCACCGGCTGCATCGGCCTGGGTACCCTGGCGTTGTGCTTCGCGCTGCGCAGCGGGATCATCGCGCTGTTCCTGAAGGACGTGGCGGTGGCTCAGATGGGCGAAAAGTATATGCTTTACGTCATGGCGGGCGCGCCCTTCCTGGGGCTGGTGTATATCAGCACCAATTATTTACAGGCAACCAAAAAAGCCCGAAGTGCGATCCTGGTATCGCTGCTTCGTCAAGGCTTGCTGCTGATCCCGCTTTTGATCCTGCTGCACGGGCTGTTTGGCTTTTATGGGCTGGCCGCCGCGCATATGGCCGCCGATATGGGGGCCGCCATGATCGCGGTGATCATTTTCGCGTATGAATATCAAAAAATGAAGAAGGCGTTGATATGAATACTTCCGGCAATCAGCTGCATATGGAGACCGAGAGGAAGCTGCGGGAAGCGCTGCTGTTTTACATGGAACAGGAGAAGACGCCCACAGTGGGCCAGCTTTGCCAGCATGCGCAGATCAACCGCTCCACCTTTTACCGGCATTATACCGACGTATACGACCTGATGAACCGGGTGGAGCAGGAGTTTCAGCACGGGCTGTACCGTTCGCTGGATGGCGACAGTGCTTTTCTGGCCCGCCTGGGATCCAAGCCGGAGGAACTGGAGCCGCTGATCGCCTATATTGGCCAGAATCCTCATTTCTACCGCGTTTATCTGCAAAAGTATGCCACCAACGAGGACAACAAGGGCTTTCAAAGATACTGGCAAAACCAGGTACTGCCGCTGTTTCAGTCCCATGGCGTGCAAAATGAAGCGCATATCCGATACTATTACGAATACGTCAAAACGGGCATCGTTTCCGTCCTTCGTCTCTGGCTGGAAAACGGATGCCGGGAAACGCCCGCCGAGCTGGCCCGCATCCTGTG
>JAEEGF010813943.1_pt1 | contig 13994 bp, 10 predicted proteins | sample 9134171 | NCBI WGS metagenome assembly JAEEGF01 (sample SAMN16246542, study PRJNA631951) | gut metagenome | biome: gut microbiome; feature: rumen; material: AP-attached | host: Bos | place: Iran: Karaj | collected 2018-10
GGTCGGACACACCACGCCTCCGCTGGGATTTCCACACTCCGGGCAGTAGGTGTCGCCGGCTCTCATTTGTGCGCCACAGAAGGAGCAGACATCTTGCTTGATATAACGATGGCACACCTCGCAGTAGTCGGCATCGGGCTCTACCTCTGCACCACAATAGGGGCACAGCATCTTGGCAAGGGGATGACCGCACTGCTCACAAAACATCGCTTCGGGCTCATTGACGGTTCCACAAGCCGGGCAGACCTTTCCTTCGGCCTGTCGCTGCTGTTGGTTGAACTGGCCAACAGGACTGTCCGTCATGACTTTCTCGCGCATCTGCTGAGGACGGAAAGTGGTGTCCATATCGCCCGTAGAAGGTATATAATCGTTATTCATATTATGGTTGTTATTAAAAAGTCAGATGCAAAGTTACACATTTTTTTCGTAACAACACAAAAAAACCGCCGTAAATTACATTTACGACGGCATTTTTACACATTTATTGACTTTTCTCTACCATAAAGAGAGGCGTTTATCCTTGGGAAGGTACATCTTGTCGCCCTCTTTCACGCCAAAGGCATCGTACCACATATCGATGTGAGGCAGCGCTCCGTTGACACGCCAACGACCCAGGGAGTGAGGGTCGCTCTTGGTGCGGTTTCTGATTTCCGCATCGCGGATGTTGCCTGCCCACACACCAGCGTATGCAATGAAGAAGCGCTGGTCGGCAGTCAGTCCGTCGATGACGGGCAGCGGCTGACGCTTCGTGGCATTCTTATAGGCATACCATGCCACCTGCAGTCCACCGTGGTCTGCCAGGTTCTCACCCAGCGTCAGACGACCGTTGGCATTCAGGTCGGGCAGCACCTTGATGGCGGAGAAGAAGTCGGCGTATTTGTCGGTACGTTCTGTAAAGTTCTTTCCGTCTGATTCCGTCCACCAGTCGTGCATATTTCCATCCTTGTCGTACTGACGACCCTGGTCGTCGAAACCGTGTGTCATTTCGTGTCCGATTACGACACCGATAGCACCATAGTTGAAGGCGTCGTCAGCGGTTTGATCAAAGAACGGAACTTGCAGAATACCAGCCGGAAAGCAAATTTCGTTCGTGGTAGGGTTATAGTAGGCATTGACCGTCTGAGGGGTCATGTGCCACTCGTCTCTATCGACAGGTTTGCCGGCCTTCTTCTCGATGTTGTAGGCCGTCCAAAAACGGCTGCACTCCTCGAGGTTCTCAAAGTAAGATTTTTTAGCATCAATCTTCAGCGCCGAAATGTCGGTCCACTTGTCGGGATAGCCTATCTTGACATAGAAGGTGTTGAGCTTCAAAAGTGCGTTGACCTTGGTGGAATCGTCCATCCAGTCCTGGGCAGCGATACGCTCACCGAGGGCAATGCGCAGGTTCTCCACCAGCGTCTTCATGCGCTCCTTGGCAGAGGCAGGGAAATACTTCTGCACGTAGATTCTGCCCAGGGCCTCGCCCATCACGCTCTGCAGCTGGTTGGTAGCACGGCGCCACAGGGGGTGGTCTTCGGTCTTGCCGGAGAATATCTTGCCGTAGAAGTCGAAGTGTGCCTGGCGCACGGCATCGCTCAGACAACCGGCAGCACCGTCCATCTGTCCCCACTCCATCACGTCGCGGTATTCGGCAACGGTCATCGTGGCAAAGAGCTCGTCGGCAGCCTTCATGAAGGCGGGCTGACCAACCACCATCTCCTGGATGTATTCGCTCTTGATGCCCTTGGCATTCATCTGCTGCTCCAGCTGCAGGTGCGGATAGTTGGCGACAAACTCCTTCAGCGTCATCTTGTTGTAGTTGGCGATGGGGTCACGCAGTTCGGTACGCGACTTCGACGCCTTGGCGAGGGCCGTCTCCACGCGCATGATGTTCTTCATCTTCTTCTCGGCAGCGCCTTTCTTGAAGCCGAAGAGCTGGAACATGCGGACAATGTAGCGCTTATAGCCTTCGCGAATCTTCTTCGTGGCCTCGTCGTTCTCCAAGTAGTAGTCTTTCTGTCCTAACGTCAGACCGCTCTGCATCACGTTCAGGATGTTCATGGCAGCGTTTCTCTCGTCGGCACCGATATAGGTTCCGAAGAATTCCGACTCGCCGTATGGCATCAGCGCCAGCTGCTCCTGGAAGAGTTGTTCCTTCGTCTTGGCAGCCTCCAGACGGCGGATGACGGGCATAAGGGGCTCTACGCCTTCACGGTCTCTGCGCACAGAGTCCATGGCGAGTTTGTAGAGGTCGCTCAACTTCTGCTCCACCGAACCCTCGGGATAGGTGTTCGACTGCAGTTCTTTCAGGATATCGTTCACGCGCTTGTTGTTATCCTCGGCCAGTCGGTCGAAGCTGCCATAGCGTGCATAGGCAGCGGGCAGCGGATTGGCTTTCATCCATCCACCGCAGGCATACTCATAGAAGTCGTCGGCAGGGCGCACGGTCTGATCCAGGTCGCCCATATTGATGCCTGAGCGCAACTGTGCCGAGGCAGCCAACGTTGTCATTCCTAATGCCATCATTGTTAATAGTTTCTTCATAAGTTTATTTGTATAATTTCTCAATTTCTCATTCTCTCAATTTCTCATTCTCTCAATTTCTCATTCTCTCAATTTCTCATTCTCTCATTCTCTCAACTTCTCCATCTCCTCCGAAAGCTGTTCCCAGCGTTCCACTTCCTTGTCCAGATCGGACTTGATGGAGGTGTATTCCGTGACGAGCGTCATGTCGGAGGCGTTCTTGGGGTCCATCAGCAACTGGTCGAGCTCCTTCAGGCGCTGCTCCATCTGACTGATTTTCCGCTCTGACTCCTCCACGGCACGCTCGGCCTTGCGGAGAGCCTTTTGCTGTTCTTTGTGGGCGGCGTAGTTATTTTTAGTGGTAAGAGGCGAGGGGTGAGAGGTAAGAGAAGTGTCTGCGGCAGGAGTAGGCATCTCACCTCTCACCTCTTGCCTCTCACCACTACTTCTCAACCAATCATAAATACCTCCGAGGTGCTCGCGAACTTTCCCGCCGCCGAACTCATAGACCTTGCTGACCAAGCCGTCCAGGAACTCGCGGTCGTGGCTGACGATGATGGCAGTACCGTCGAAGGCACGGATGGCCTCCTTCAGCACATCCTTCGACGCCATGTCGAGGTGGTTTGTGGGCTCGTCGAGGATGAGCAGGTTGACGGGTTCCAGCAGGAGGCGTATCATCGCCAGACGGCTGCGCTCACCACCACTGAGCACCTTGACTTTCTTGTCGGACTCTTCGCCACCAAACATGAAGGCGCCGAGGATGTCGTTGATTTTCAGGCGTATCTCGCCACGGGCCACGCGGTCGATGGTCTGGAATACGGTCAGCTCACCGTCCAGCAGCTGGGCCTGGTTCTGGGCGAAGTAGCCTATCTGCACGTTATGTCCCACCTTCAGGTGACCGTCGAAGGGTATCTCGCCCATGATACACTTCACGAGCGTCGATTTTCCCTCGCCATTCTTTCCGACGAAGGCTACCTTCTCGCCTCGCCTGATGGTGAGGTTGACACGACTGAAGACCTCGTGGGCACCGTAGGCCTTGCGAACGTCCTCGCAGATGACGGGGAAGTCGCCGCTGCGCTGACAGGGCGGGAACTTCAGGCGCAGTGCCGACGTATCGACCTCGTCGATTTCGATGGGTACTATCTTCTCTAACTGCTTGATTTTCTGCTGCACCTGCACGGCTTTGGTAGCCTGATAGCGGAAGCGCTCGATGAACTGGCGCATCTCCTGCATCTCCTTCTGCTGGTTCTCGTAGGCGCGCTGCTGCTGTTCGCGGCGTTCCTGACGCAGCACGACGTACTCGTCGTACTTCACCTTATAGTCAACGACGCTGCCGCACGATATTTCCAGCGTGCGGTTGGTGACGTTGTTGATGAAGGCACGGTCGTGACTGACCAGCACCACCGCCTTTGCCGACTGTTGCAGCCACTGCTCCAGCCAGCGTATAGAGTCGATGTCGAGGTGGTTGGTAGGCTCGTCGAGCAGCAGCACGTCGGGACGCTGCAACAGTATCTTTGCCAGTTCTATACGCATGCGCCAGCCGCCGCTGAACTCGCTGGTAGGGCGCTCCAGGTCTTCACGCCGAAAACCGAGTCCCATCAGCGTCCGTTCCAGTTCTGCCTCGCAGTTGTCGGCACCCATCATCATGTAGCGGTCGTGCTCCTGTGTGAAGCGTTCCACCAGCGCCATGTAGCTGTCGCTCTCGTAGTCAGTACGCTCGCTCAGCTGTTGCTGCAGCCGCTCTACGCGCTCTTTCATCCGAGCCACGTCGGCAAAGGCCTTCTGGGTCTCCTGACGCACCGTGGTGTCGTCCTGCAGCACCATCACCTGAGGCAGATAGCCCACAACAGTATCCTGTGGCACGCTCACCACACCACTGGTGGGTGTCTGCATGCCACAGAGTATCTTCAGCAGCGTCGATTTTCCCGCTCCGTTCTTGCCCACCAGGGCGATGCGGTCGCGGTCGTTGACCACGAAACTCACATTCTTAAAGAGCGGCTTGGCGCTGAACTCAACGCTTAGTCCTTCAACAGATATCAACTCTCAACTTTCAACTTTCAACTTTACTGAATTCCGCGCTCGCGCAACTGCAGCTGCCACTTCCAAGCCGACTTCAGCACCTCCTCGGTAGGCGTCTCAGCCTTCCAGCCCAGCACCTTGTTAGCCTTATCGACATTGCCCCACACCTGCTCGATATCGCCCTCACGACGGGGAGCGTAGGTCCAGTTCACCTTCACGCCGGTAGCCTTCTCGAAGCCCTCGACGACCTCCAGCGTGGAGAGACCCTTGCCCGTACCGATGTTGAACACCTCCACGGCGTCGGTCTCAGGCTTGTCGAGCACGCGCTCCATAGCCTTCACGTGAGCCTTGGCAAGGTCCACCACATAGATGTAGTCGCGGATGCAGGTCTTGTCGGGCGTGTTGTAGTCGTTACCGAAAATCTTCAGCTGCTGACGGATTCCGATGGCCGTCTGCGTAACAAACGGGATGAGGTTCATGGGAACGCCGTTGGGTAACTCGCCGATAAACGCTGTCGGGTGCGCACCAATGGGGTTGAAGTAGCGCAGGATGATGCTCTTGATGGGAGCACCACTGTGGATGTAGTCCTGTATGATTTCCTCGTTGATCTGCTTCGTGTTGCCATAGGGCGACAGCGCCTTCTGAATAGGAGCCTGCTCGGTGACAGGAAGGTTCTCCTGCGAAGGCTGGCCATAGACCGTGCAGGAAGAGGAGAAGATGATGCCCTTCACCTGATACTTCGGCATCAGCTCCAGCAGGTTGATGAGCGACAACAGGTTGTTACGATAGTACATCAGCGGCTTCTCCACACTCTCGCCAACAGCCTTAGAGGCAGCAAAGTGGATGATACCCTCAATCTTCGGGTACTGCTGGAAGATGCGCTCCATGGCATCCTTGTCGCAGCAGTCAGCCTCGACGAATGCCGGACGCTTGCCCGTAATCTTCTCGATGCCGTCCAGCACCTGGACGTTCGAGTTCGAAAGGTTATCTACAATCACCACCTCGTAGCCTGCTTCCTGCAGCTCTACGGTAGTGTGGCTACCGATGAATCCGGTGCCGCCCGTCACAAGAATTGTCTGTTTCATATTCTTATATATTATAATGTTTTAATTTTTAGGCCACAAAAGTACAAATTTTTCCCCATATTTCCCAACATTTTCCCTGTTTTTTCACTTTTTTGTTGTCGATCTATTGCCATTCTCATCAAAAAGCAATACCTTTGCAAACCCATAAAAGAACACCCGCCATGGATCCATCATCCTATCGTCCGCGCAATGCAGGTCACGACTACTACGGTCGCGGCACCTATCTCATCACCCTCGTAGTAAGCGGCCGCGAGCACCTTCTCTCCCATTTCGTGGCCGATCTCGGACACGAACAACACCCCACCACCCTTGCCCTCACCCCTCTTGGCGAGACGGTGCAGGAGACATGGCAAAGCACCCCCGCCCATCAATCGACTCATGGCAACAACGTCGTCGTTCATGCCTGCATCTGCATGCCCGACCACTTCCACGGTGTCATAGAGGTGCTCGAGCCCATGCAGTGGAGCCTGGGCGACATCATCCAGGCCTTCAAAGCCGTCTGCACCAGCCGCTGGCAACATGGGCTGGGCCTGCCCTCCTCCACCAATCGACCGATTTCGGCCGATTGCACCTCACCAAGCGCCCCAGCCTGGCTGCAAGAGAAAGCAGCCATGCATAGCAGCGAGGGCGCCCTGATACGCGCCATGTCCAAGAAGCAACGGCAGGAATACTACACCTTCGTGGGACGGCAGCAACGCCCGCTCTTCGACGAAAACTACGACGACACCGTCTGCCTCGACCAGCGCCACCGACAGGCGATGATAGCCTATGTGCATGACAACCCGCGGCGAGCCATCCTGCGCCTTCAACGGCGAAGCAAAAATCATCCGCAAACAGTAACCCGAGTGCGGACTATGCGCACTCCTCGTCCGGACTATGCGCACTCCCCGTCCGGACTATGCGCACTCGTCGTCCGGACGGTCCGCACCGGGAGTGCGGAGTAAGCACGCTGGCAGTACGTATAGTCTGCACGCAAAACGAATTGAGTTTTTGTTGAGTTTTTAAGGCTTTCATAAAAACTCGGAAAATAGTGATTCTCAACAAGAAAAATAACGTCCGTTGAGTTTTTGACTATTCATCTTCGAAAAAATTATTTTTTATTTCTTTTAGTGAGATGATAGAGAAAAAAAGGATGCAAAAACTCAAAGGAAGCATCGAAAAAGCCGTCTGTACGGGCATTTCAGCTCGGCAGACGGCTTGCAAAAAACTCAAAAAGAACTCAAAGCGACCGAATCATCTGCTGCAGATAGTCGGCAATGTCGTACTTCGGCTGATCGGCAGGTGCCCGACGAGCCGGCATCTGTTCGTGAGAGGCTCAGCGAGCGTTCGAAGGCCGTGGGTCACTACTATGACATGCTAGGGCGCAAGCTGGAGTCGCTGCCTGCCCACGCGCCTTACATCCACAACGGCAAGAAGATCGTTCGGTAACAGAAACATGAGCACACAAAAAAGCCTTCCGTAGTGGAAGGCTTTTTGCGGTGCGTACGAGACTCGAACTCGTGACCTCCTGCGTGACAGGCAGGCATTCTAACCTACTGAACTAACGCACCAGAATGTTGCATCTCTCTCGATTGCGGGTGCAAAGGTACGTACTTTTTTTCATCCCACCAAATTTTTTTGCAACTTTTTTATAAAAAACTTTGCATGAGTACTGCATCTACCCACTCGTGCCCCCTCTGAAGCCACTCACGGAGCACTCCTTGGCGCTCATAGCCGGCCTGTTGGAACAAGGCGAGTGCAGCGGCATTGTCGGCTGCCACGACGGCATAGAGCTGGTGCAGGTGCAGGGTGTCCAAGGCATAGTCTGCCAGCTGCTGCAGGGCTTGCCGCGCATACCCCTTCCGGCGGTGGGGCAACATGACGATGATGCCCACCTCGGCACGCTGGTGCTGCGGGTCGAAGTGTACGAGGTCTGCCATGCCCACCACCTCACCATGGTCGTTCTCTATCACAAGGCGCACCTGGCGGTCGGCATAAATGTCGTCGGACGAGGTGGCCAGATAGTCGTGGAGCGTATAGCGGCTATAGGGCACATTGGTGGTTCCTACATGCCACAGGCTGCGATCGTTCTCTATCTGGTAGAGCACGTCCAGATCTTCCGGTTCTATCGCACGGAGTTTCATCGCTTCTTAAACCTCTTAAACTTTTTAAACTACTAAACTACTTAAACTCTTAAACTACTTAAACCTCTTAAACTACTTAAACCTCTCACTCTTCGCCTTATTGGGATTGATGAAGCGGTGCGCCTGGTCAGCCACCATAGCCATCAAAGCCAGCAGAGCGCGGAAATAGATGGCAACCTTGATGGGGAACGTCAGGAAGAGGCTCAGGTGTCCATAGTGCTTGCGGAAGAAGATGAGCATGGCCTGGTAGAAGGTGTGGACGTAGCGGAACGACGACTTCTGCGTGGATTCGCCCTTGTAGTGAACAATGTCGTAAGGCAGGTACCAGTTCTGCCAACCTCCTTTCAGCAGGCGGTAGCTCAGGTCGATGTCTTCGCCATACATGAAGAAGTCCTCGTCGAGCAATCCCACCTCGTCGAGTGCCTGACGACGCAGCAGACAGTAAGCACCGCTGATGACTTCAATACGGCCAGGCTCGTCCCACGACAGCTGACTCATGTAGTAGCGGCGGGTAAAACCTAACATCTTCAGCATCGAGACCCACGGTGTGGGAATGGCTCGGCGCGACTCGGGAGCGGGAGAGCCCTCACGGGTCAGCATGCGCACTCCTGCCCCACCCGCCTCGGGATGGGCATCCATGAACTCCAGACAACCGCGAATGGTGGAGTCATAGACCACGGTATCAGGATTGAGCAACAGTACGTATTCGGAATGCGACGCACGAATGGCCTGGTTGTTGGCACGGGCAAAGCCTACGTTGACGGCGTTGGCCATGAAGTGGACATCGGGATAACGGGGTTGCAACTGCTCTACGGTATGGTCGGTAGAGCGGTTGTCAACGACATAGATTTCGCCATCGATGCCTTCGAGGGCTCGCTGCACGCTCTGCAGACACTCGTCGAGCAGGCGGCAGACATTATAGCTGACGATTACGACTGTGATTTTCTTGTCCATGCGAAGGGAATGCAGATTAGCAGGATGACGGCCATGTAGAAGAACGGCGTGGTGCGAAAGATGGCGTAAAGTACCACATTAAGCACCAAAGGTATGCACACCAGCGACATGCGCAACTGACGACTCTTCGTGTAAAGTCGCACTCCGAGGTAGGCGCACAGCAGCGTTGCCAACTCCATGACCGTAGTCACTATAAATAACGTTGTTTCGTTGTTCATTATCTTAATATACTCTAAACTCTAAACTCTCAACTTCCCTTAAACTCCGTGCGGTTCAGGATGGAGCGTCCCAGCGTCACTTCGTCGGTATATTCCAGTTCGTCGCCGACGCTGATGCCACGGGCAATGATGCTCAGCTTGACATCGTAGGGTGTCAACCGACGGAAGATGTAGAAACCCGTTGTGTCGCCTTCCATCGTAGAGCCCAGCGCCAAAATGACCTCCTTGATGTCTCCCGTTTTCACGCGCTCCACCAGTGAGTCGATTTCCAGGTCGGAAGGGCCAATGCCATCCATGGGCGAGATAACGCCTCCCAGCACATGGTAGAGTCCTGAAAACTGCTGTGTATTCTCCACCGCCAGCACGTCCTGAATGTTCTCGACGACACAGACTGTCGTGGGGTCACGATGCGGGTCGCTGCAGATAGGACACACATCGCTGTCGCTGATGTTGTGGCAGACGCGGCAGTACTTCACCTCCTGCTTCATCCGCGCAATGGTCTCCGTAAACTGCAGCACGTCATCGTCGGTCTGACGCAGCAAATGCAGCACCAGCCGCAGCGCCGTCTTTCGTCCGACGCCCGGCAGTCTGGAAAACTCTTGCACCGCCCGTTCCAGCAGTTGTGAAGGATATTGTTGTTGTATCATCAATTCTTAACTGTAAACCGTAAACTATAAACCGTAAACCGTAAACTGTAAACCGTAAACTGTAAACCGTAAACTAAAAACTCTCAACTTCCGAAAGCTCCAGCCACCGCATGGACTTGTCGTCGAGTTCGTCTTTCAACACGGGCAGACGCTTGCTCATGGCGGTAATCTCCTCGACGGAAGTAGTGCCTCCGCAGAGGGCTTCTTCTATCTGCCGCTGTTCCTCTTCCAGCGCGGCAATGTCCTGCTCCAACTGTTCCATCTCACGCTTCTCCTTGTAGGACAGCTTCCGGGAAGACCCACCCCCCTGCCCCTCCCTGCGAGGGAGGGGAGTAGATGGTCCGTCCTCTGCCTTCTCACCTTGAGAGTATTTCGACTGCTTTCCGCCTTTGGAGTATTCACTCCCCTCCTTCCCAGGGAGGGGTTGGGGGTGGGTCTTCTCCCACTCACGGTACTGGGTGTAGTTGCCCGGAAAGTCCTTGATATTGCCCTGGCCCTTGAACACCAGCAGATGGTCAACGACCTTATCCATGAAATAGCGGTCGTGGGAAACCACAATGACACAACCGGGGAAGTCCTGCAGATACTCTTCCAGAATCTGCAGTGTCACGATGTCGAGGTCGTTGGTAGGCTCGTCGAGCACGAGGAAGTTGGAATTGCGCATCAGCACCGTGCAGAGATACAGTTTCCTGCGCTCGCCGCCGCTGAGCTTATAGACGTAGTTATATTGCTGCTCGGGGGTGAAGAGGAAGTATTGCAGCAGCTGCGAGGCGCTGAGCTTCTTGCCGCTGCCTAAATCCACGTATTCGGCAATGTCGCGGACAATGTCTATCACCTTCTGCTGCTCGTTGAACTGCAAACCCTCCTGCGAGAAGTAGCCGAAGCGCACCGTGTCGCCGATGACTATCTTTCCGTCGTCGGGCTGCACCTGTCCCAAGAGCATCTTGACGAAGGTCGATTTCCCCGTGCCGTTGTTGCCGACGATGCCCATCTTCTCGAAGCGCGAGAAGTTGTAGTAAAAGTCCTTGAGGATGACGATATCGTCGAAACGCTTCGAGACATATTGGAACTCGAATATCTTACTACCTATATATATATTATTAGCCTTCAACCGCAACTGGCGCTCCTCCAAGCGCTGCTTGGCAACACGCTCCAACTCGTAGAAGGCGTCCTCGCGGTATTTCGCCTTGTGGCCACGGGCCTGTGGCATGCGCCGCATCCACTCCAACTCCGTACGGTAGAGGTTGTTGGCACGGGCTATCTCGGCACGCTTGTTGTCGATACGTTCCTGGCGCTTCTCCAAGTAGTAGGCATAGTTACCACGATAGGTATAGATAGTTTGGTCGTCAAGCTCAAGAATGACGCTACAGACACGGTCCAGGAAGAAGCGGTCATGGGTCACCATCAACAGGGTGCGATGACTGCGACTCAGGTAACCCTCCAGCCATTCTATCATCTCCAGGTCGAGGTGGTTCGTAGGCTCGTCCAGTATCAGCAGGTCGGGTTCCGTCAGCAGCACGTTGGCCAAAGCCACTCGCTTCTGCTGTCCACCCGAGAGTTGTCCCATGGGTTGTTGAAGATTGCCTATTTTCAGCTGCGTAAGCACCTGCTTGGCACGCAGCACCTTCTCCTCCTCGCCATGATGGTTGAAGCAAGCGTCCAGCACAGACTCCTCGGGGTCGAACACGGGCGACTGCTCCAGGAACCCTACCTTCAAGTCACGACGAAACACCATCTCGCCGCTGTCGTAGCCCTCCTTGCCGGAGAGAATGCTGAGCAGCGTCGATTTGCCCGTGCCGTTCTTGGCTATCAACCCCACCTTTTGCCCTTCGGCAATGGAGAAGCTGATGTCGCGGAAGAGCATCAGAGTACCAAACGACTTGGTCAGGTGTTGTACGTCGAGATAGGGAACCATGATTACGATATTTCGATATGCCGTTATTTCGACAGGTCGCGATTAATCTGCTCAATATAGTCGAGCACTGCGTCGCGTCCTTCTTTCTTCTCTGACGAGGTGACAAACACAGGGGGTATCTCCTCCCACGTCTCGTAGAGCGTCTTCTTGTAAGCCTCCACAGCCTGCCGGCACTTGTTAGGCGTCAGCTTGTCAGCCTTGGTAAAGACAATAGAAAAGGGAATGGACGACAAGCCCAGCCACTCCATGAACTCCAGGTCAATCTTCTGAGGCTCCAGACGGATATCCACCAGCACAAAGACATTCACCAACTGCTCCCGTTGCAGGATGTAGCCACGAATCATCTGGTCCAGGCGGTCGGTCTCCTTCTTCGAACGCTTCGCATAGCCGTAGCCTGGCAAATCGACCAGATACCACTCCTTATTAATAATAAAGTGGTTGATGAGGAGCGTCTTGCCAGGAGTCGAAGAGGTCTTGGCCAACTTCTTGTTGTTCGTCAGCATATTGATCAGACTCGACTTGCCGACATTGGAACGGCCAATGAAGGCATATTCGGGTTTTGTGTCCTTAGGACACATGCTGACCATCGGTGCCGAAAGCGTAAATTCCGCTTGCTTGATATCCATAGTTCTTGCTATTTTGGCTGCAAAGGTACAAATTTTTATTTAATTTCTTTTGTCGTTTCAAAAATAATCGCTACCTTTGCAACCGAATTTCAGAAAAAACGTGTTTCCAATCCCCTTAGAAGCACTTTATTTCCAAACATATTCAATCCTACATCAGACTTTAATAACGAATTACTGTATATAGTTATGTACACGAAAGAAGAATTAGAAAAGCTTCCTATCCCCGAACTGATGGAGATAGCCAGCGAATTAGGCGTCAAAGTTTCACAGAGCGACGAACTGGAAACCGTCATCTACGCTATTCTCGACAAGGCTGCCGAGAACTCTGCTGCCGGTGTTCCCACTCCGAAACGGAAACGCACCCGCATTGCCAAGAACGATGACAAGGTATATACTGTCAATGGCTCCGAAGGAGAGAACTTAGACAGTAAGTCACAGAAGAAAGCGGCTGCCAAGAAGCCCTCGCTCGACAGTCTCTTTGCCGAGCAGGAAGCTGCCGAAAAGGCCGCCAATAATACTGCGGACAACGCTTCAGCTGCTGACACCGCCTCTGCCGAGGCACCTGCCGAAGAGAAACCCGCTCCGAAAAAGCGTGGTCGCAAGTCGAAGAAAGAACTGGAGGAGATAGCCGCTGCTGAAGCAGCCAAGGAAGCCACTGAGAAAGAGCTTTTTGAACAGTCTGCTGAGCAGCAAGAGGAAAATGCCGGAGAGCCTCTCGACGAGGAGATGCTCAACCAGCTACAGGAGAAAATGGCTCAGCACAATCAGGAAGCTGTTGCCGAAACAATGGCAAATCCCGAAGGTACATGGGAAGGCGACCCGGGCGACGGCACCGACTTCATCCCCGTCGTTGACCTGCCCATCGAAGACCAGGCTGCCATCCCCACCCTCGACATCTTCGACCGCCCTGTGGTGCAGCAGGTGTCTCAGGAAATGAACAATGCCCCGATGGCTGCTTCCAACGCTCCGAAAGGTGGCGAGAAGTTCGACTTCAACGACCTCATTACGGGCAATGGCGTACTGGAGATTCTGCAGGACGGCTACGGCTTCCTGCGCTCGTCAGACTACAACTACCTGTCATCACCCGACGATATCTACGTATCTCCACAGCAAATCAAGCGATGGAGTCTAAAGACGGGCGACGTGGTGGATTGCACCGTTCGTCCTCCCCACGAGAACGAGAAGTACTTCGCCCTCAGCGACGTGAAGGCCATCAACGGTCGTCAGCCTCAGGAAGTGCGCGACCGTGTTTCCTTCGAGCACCTGACACCTCTCTTCCCTGAGGAGAAGTTCACGCTTTGCGGCGACCCTGCCACGACTAACCCGTCGGTGCGCATCGTCGATTTGTTCTCACCCATCGGTAAAGGTCAGCGTGCCCTCATCGTGGCACAGCCCAAGACCGGTAAGACCATCCTGATGAAGGACATTGCCAACGCCATCGCTGCTAACCACCCCGAGGCATACATCATGATGCTGCTCATCGACGAGCGTCCTGAGGAAGTGACGGACATGGCTCGTACCGTTAATGCAGAGGTCATCGCCTCTACGTTCGATGAACCTGCCGACCGCCACGTCAAGATTGCCGGCATCGTGTTGGAGAAAGCCAAGCGCATGGTAGAATGCGGACACGATGTGGTTATCTTCCTCGACTCTATCACGCGTCTGGCTCGTGCCTACAACACCGTCAGCCCCGCCAGCGGCAAGGTGCTTACCGGTGGTGTCGATGCCAATGCCCTGCAGAAGCCCAAGCGCTTCTTCGGTGCTGCCCGTAACATTGAAGGCGGCGGTTCACTGACCATCATTGCTACGGCTCTTACGGACACCGGCTCTAAGATGGACGAGGTCATCTTCGAAGAGTTCAAGGGTACGGGTAACTCCGAACTGCAGCTCGACCGCATGCTGGCC
>JAEEGF010950645.1_pt1 | contig 13993 bp, 10 predicted proteins | sample 9134171 | NCBI WGS metagenome assembly JAEEGF01 (sample SAMN16246542, study PRJNA631951) | gut metagenome | biome: gut microbiome; feature: rumen; material: AP-attached | host: Bos | place: Iran: Karaj | collected 2018-10
TGACTTTGAAGTGACTTTGAAGTTACTTCAAAGTAAATCAAAAAAACTTACTTTATAAAACCTTCGGGCACTCAGCCCGGAGACCGCATCATCTCAACCGCCTCCCTGATAGCATCTCGCTGAGGGTGACCATACACGCCGGCATAAAGCAATCTTTTTTGGAGCTGATGGGACTTGAACCGACTACCTCTACAATGCCATTGTAGCGCTCTAGGCCAGGCCAGCTACAGCCCCAATGATTTTATTATTGAACAAGTCAATTATATCACAATTCTGTGTATTTTTTGTTACTTCCTTTCGCTTTTTCTACCGGATATTTTGCTTCATTCATCGTCATTTTCATGTTGATGATTTCATCTTCATCCAGGTCAAGCTTATCCAGCAGATTACGGCAGTACACCATAACATCAGCGAGTTCTTCCTTAACATGCTGCAAATCATAATCCTTATCTGACCACTGAAAGCATTCCAGAAGCTCATTTGCCTCAATCGAGATGGATTTTGCAAGATTTGCCGGTGTGTGAAACTGATCCCAGTCCCGGTCTGCGGTGAATTTTCTGATTCTCTTTATTGTTTCTTCTGTCATATTGTTTTTATACCGCAAATGTTTATTTTTTGCACTATAAACGGGGATTTCTATTGCAATAAATTCAGCATTTCCTGTAACTGCAGGGGGCGTCTCCAGTCACGTCATTCTGCCGTGACTGGCCGGGCTTTGCGTGGTTCCGGGGTCAGGCCCCTCCATTGCTTCGCAACGCTCCGCGCCACTCCAATCCCTGACGCTTTTACAGAATACTTTATTAGCAGGCCGCCAGGACAAATATAATAACAATAATCCTGAGACTCTCAAACAGTTATATTCATCATAATAAACATAAATGAACAGATGACAAAATCTTCAATTGACAAACTACTTCTTTAGAAGTAGTTTTAATGCATGAGCATACTGACTCTGTATCATGGTTCACAAAAAATTATAAAAAAGCCTCTTTTTGGAATCGGTAAATCCTATAACGATTACGGTCAGGGCTTTTACTGCACACAAAATCTGGATCTGGCAAAAGAATGGGCCTGTCCTGCCTTTGATGACGGTTTTGCAAACATTTATAAACTTAATACTGACTGCTTAAAGCTTCTTGATTTACAAACCGAAAACTTCTGCACCTTGCACTGGCTGGCAATTCTTGTAAATAACCGTAAGTTCGACCTGGACACTCCAATAATAAGACAGGGAGTTTTTTATTTGAAAGAAAACTTTCTCCCAGACCTTACCGAATTTGACCTTATCAAGGGTTACAGGGCAGATGACTCATATTTTTCTTTTGCCCGGGCATTTCTTTCAAATCAGATATCATTTACACAGCTGCAAAAAGCCATGAAACTTGGAAAACTGGGTGAGCAGATAATGCTGAAAAGCCGTAAAGCCTTTGAAAACATCACTTTTACAGGTTACGAAATTGCAGAAGGCAAAAAATATTATCCGCTGCGTAAAAGCCGCTTCAACAAGGCAAAAAAAGATTTTGAAAAATCCCTTGAAGCAGGGGATATTTCCGGCCTTTTCATCCGTGATTTAATTCTTGAGGAGGTAAAAGACGATGATCCACGCTTACGATAAAATATTTTTACCAGATGTTCAGCAGAATCTGGGAAATGCCTTTCATTTTGCAATAAATTCCTGTCTTGTAGACACCGACAGTTTCTTTGATTTTTTTATTGTTTCAAAAGTCGCCGGAGAAATTGAATCAGGCTCTCCAATATTTATCTCCGGCTGTTCCGGAACAGAACTTGCCCTGACTATTTTTGACCGGATCGGATATATTCCCCCAAAAACAGACTTTGATGATAAATCAATTTTGTATAGCCGCAGTCAGGAATATTGGGCAGGCTGGATTCTTGCCTATTATCAATGGTCTTCAGGAATCAGATTCGCCAAAATCAGGGAAAACATCAGCTTAAGCCAGATTATTCAGCTGTATCATCCATTACACGAAGCCCCTGAAGAAAAATTTACAGAAACCATGGATCAGATTATTCTCGAAAAAAGCAGTACCAGCGAAACAAATCTACAGCGTCTTCGAAAAATCGCCGGACTAACCCAAAAACAACTTTCAGAACTCAGCGGCGTAAACCTCCGTACCCTTCAGCAGTACGAAACCGGCGCAAAAGACATCAACATGGCCAGCGGAAAATCCATAAATGCCCTGGCCCTGGCACTCCACTGCAATTTTTATGAAGTAATGGAATTATAGCCTGTTCCGGGCGTCTCCAGTCACGTCATCCTGCCGTGACTGGCCGGGCTTTGCGTGGTTCCGGGGTCAGGCCCCTCCATTGCTTCGCAACGCTCCGCGCCACTCCAATCCCTGACGCATAGGTTATTTATTCACCTGTGTAGTTATAAACTTTTTCTGCAGCAACTAAATATTCATTGTTATTAGTATTTATGTTTATCTCATTAAACTGTTCCTGCGTTCCTTTATATTTTATTGTTTCAAATTTAACGCAATTATATGTAACGCCCTCCTGTATATTAGTAACTGTAACGGGAATTACTATTGTTTCAAGATTACTACAGTTCCAGAACATATCTGCCGGTATTTTAGTCCAGCCATCAGGAATTATTACATTCTTCAAACTGTCACAATCATTACAAATTGATCTTCCAAAATTAATATCCGATTTTGCAGGAAATGAAATGGTTGTCAACCCCTTGCAATAATAGAAAGCCCCCCAGTAAATATTTTGTATATTTGAGTCTGGAGCAAAATCTATTGATGTTAAATATGAAGCCCCACTAAAAGCAGAATCAACTATTGTTTCTACATTGGCCGGAACTGTAAAAGAAGTTACGTCACTTTTCCTGTCAGTAAACAAAACAAGAGTTTTACCGTCACTTGTATATAAGGCACCATCATCTATTTTATATGCTGTACACCCATTTCCAAGAGTAATATAACAATTACACTCGTAAAATGGTCTCTCACCGATACTGGTTATTGTAGATGGTAATGAAACTTTCGCGAGGTTATGAGCCTCCAAAAAAAGGTTATTGGGCAATTCAGTCAAGCCTTCCGGAAGTTTCACTTCTAAAAGACATTGACAACTACTGAATGAAGACGCTGCTAATCCTTCTGTGAAAACACAGCGTGACAAATCAAGCGTTATCCTAACACTATTATTTGAATACAACTCTTTAAGTTTTGTTTTCAAACCTGCCATCTCATCTTTAGTTATATAACCGGCCATAGTTATCGTCGAATTATCAGATGCACTCGCTATTTGCGAAAGAGCGTTTGCATAAGAACTGCCTGACACCAGTTTTCCGTCATAATTTATCACCCAGGCAGTTGTATCACTTGTATCATTATCATTAACCCTGAAATGCGTAAAATTTGCTTTCATAAGGCCAGAAGTTTTTTCTGAAAGGTAAACATTAGTTTCATTATACTCCGTTGGAGTAAGCGCAACACTTCCTGTCATTGATCCTGTTATATTTACTTTTGCATAATCAGTATCATTTTTACCCAGATAAACATCATTATTACTTTTCCCTGTAGATTCTATACATGAAGCACCTTCAAAATTGAATGTCCCACCACTAGAAACATATATAGCCCCGCCATTTCCCCCTGCAGTGTTTGCGGATACGGCCCCGCCAGTTACAGATATTGAGTAATTTGAGTCGCCATAAATGCCTCCACCACTGTTACCAGAACCATTTCGGGAAACAGCCCCATAAGCCAGGTACACATTTCCTCCATTTAAATATATACCGCCGCCATTAGCGGAAGAGTAATTATGAAGAATTCCGCAGGTGTCAGGATAGTTCGGGTCAGTTTGTGATTTTGTATTATAACCTATATAAACGTTGCTTCCTGTTGCCCCATACACTCCGCCGCCGAAATAAGCACTGTTGGATTTTGAACTATCCTCAGCAGCACCGCTTCCTGTTGTATCACCGATTAATGCTTTTCCGCTCATGCAAAGATTTGCATATTCAAGGTAAACACCCCCGCCGTATCCAGCTTTTCCGTCTGCATTGAGTGCCGTATTACCGCTTATCTGAGCCGTAGATTCCATTGTGAGGGTTGCTGTTCCGCCGGATGCACTGGTTCCTACAAAATAGATTCCGCCTCCTTTTGCAGCAGAATTTCCTGTAATCAGGACACCTTCTCCAAGAGTAAGGGCTGCTCCTTTCTGCCTTAAATAAATTCCGCCGCCGCTGCCGTCGTTTCTTTTGTATCCGCCCGTTATTTTAATCTTTTTAATTGTTACAGGAACTGCTGTATTAATTGTGAGAGCAGTTCCTGTTCCGCTGTCCGGGTCACCGGTTAAATTTCTGTTAATTATGTCATCGGTATTTCCCGTAACGCCTTCAAGCGCAATGGACCCTGCAAGGCCTTCGGCAGGAACAGCCTGTGCCGAGCCAGTCAGGCTTCCCGACAAATAGACGGTAAAATCCTGGTTTTTATTCCAGCACTGCTTAACTGCTTCTTCAATTGAAGCATAGGGTTTTGCCATGGTTCCAAGTCCGCCGTCAGCAGATGTTTTTCCGTCTCCCAAAGCTTTATTATGACCACTTCCTGCAACGTAAATTTTATAGCCCGTATAAAGTTTTACTTTATTATCAGTATCACTTACCGTAAGCCAGTCACTTTCACTGCCTTTAAATTTTCCTGCATAAGTTGCCGCATAATCGCCGGTCAGAACCTGAGTTCCCCGCTTCCACTCTGACGGAGTAATTGCCGCAGTATGATCAACGTTAGAGCCGTCTGCACTTCCGTTGGCTTTTGGATTGAGGGTACCGGCTGCTTCAATATATTGACCGGAAGGAAGGTAAACGTCATTTGCAAGAGCTGCACCTCCCGGGGCAATGTAAGTATTGCCGCTTACCTCAAAAGTTCCGCCCTGGTAAACTGCCCCTCCAGCCGTTGTGGCAGAGTTAGAGATTATACGACCGCCTTTAATTTCCGCAGCTGCGCCCGAAGCAACATAAACACCACCACCGTTTTTAGCCGTATTATTACCAATAGTTCCGGAATTCATTACAAGTTTTGCCGAACTGCCTTCAAGATAGAATGCCCCGCCGTTTTCTGCCGCAGTATTCGCTGTACTCGAGCCGCCAATAGTGCATTCAGTTAAATTTACAGTTCCGCTTTCAATATAGACAGCACCGCCGTTCTGGGCAGAGTTTTTAGTAAAGGAACATGAAGTTAAATCCAAGGTTCCGTTTTCAAGGTAAAGTGCACCGCCTTTACCGTCGCTGTTAAGCGATATATCAGTCTGGGTTGTGTTTGAACCGCCTTCAAAGGTAAAATTGTTGATTTTCCAGATTCCAGAAGCCGTAGATTTCAAAAGAACAAACTGCTTGCTTGCAGACGTATCCCTTTTTACAGTTACATTACAGGTGCTGTTTACCGGTTTTACTGTATAAGTGTTTCCGGCTGTTCCTGTGGTAACCAGAATGCCGTTTTCCTTAAGTGCCCATGTAACAGATGTTGGATTTGTTGTTCCTAAAAGCAGTACGCTTCCGTTGCCAAAACCTCCGACCGCATCAAAAGCTTCTTTCAATATGTCATCATTTTTTGACACATCACTGCATGGGGCATTAAGCCTTACAACCTTGCCTTTTGGATAATACAAGTCGCAGTTATCAAAAGAGGAAGTCTCCGCCTTTGCAGCATCAACTTCAGTGTCGCTTATTTTGAGCACCCCCTCCGCAGACTTAAGCATAATTCCATAACCCGTACAGTTTTTTACAGCAGAATCATTACTTAAATCAACCGTACATTTATTTTCAGCATAAATTCCTTTTGCGCAGCCGGAAACTTCTACATTAGAAAGAATAAGACTACAGTTTGTTCCCACAGAAACTCCTGTTTCTCCTGCTTTTGAAATCTTCACGCCTGTTAAGCTGACCTTAGATTCATCCCCAATCTCTATATTTGGAAGAGAAAGCTTATCTGAACCGCCACTTATATTTTCTATCTTTACATTTTTATCAATAACAATTTTTTCCGTATCAGCAGGCTGGCTTTTAAGGTAAATTGTTCCGCCTCCTTGAGTCTGTGCACATTTTAATATGGCTGCAGAAACCGTATTCAGCGGATAAAGCGAAGATCCGCCGTGCAGATCGTCGCCGTTATCAGACGCTGCTGCTACATAAAACGTAGAATACTGCAGGGCCGCTAAATCAACTGTTTTTTCATTGCCGTCAGAAGTGAACCATTTATCCGTTGTTGTTGCCGGAAAAACCGTAATCGAATCCGAATAAATTATTTTTGCATTTTTAAGCTGGTCGTTTGAAACCTCTAAATCATCAGCAGCTGCTTCAAAAAAATAAAACCGGGCATAATCACTAAAAGGCGTTACTTCATCTTTTTTAAGCGTATCTGAAGTAACTTCAGCTTTAATATACTTTGAAGCATCACTTCCGGCATAATCAGGAACAATGATACAGGATTTTACTCCGGTATTTCCGACTGTTACAGGAAGATTTATTGTACCAGAAGTTTCTCCATCCGCAATTTCAAGGTCAATGGTAAAATTAAATACACGAGTTCCGTCTTTAAGATCAAAGTTCATCTTCCCGGTCATGCAGACAGCAGAATTTACGGTAACAGTTCCTTCATCACCTTCCGTAATGTCAGTCACGCTGTCCGTCCTGGGACAGTACATTTCAAGCCTTGCAACCGATGCCCCCGTCCATGAAGGCGCCGGCACCGTAAAGGAAAGTGTTTTCTGATATTTGGTAACAACGCTCTGTGCCTCATCGCCTTCCTTATAAATCGTAAGGCGGTAATAAATTGAATTCAAAAAAGAAGCGGGAGCGGCATTACGGGCAAGATTATCTGTTTTATTGATGTCAAAGCGAATTGAACCTTCGGGAAGAGCCGTCTCTTCGTCAGAAGCCGGAATTACGTCAGTGCAGGAAAACGCCAGAACACAAAGGGCCGCAATAAAAAACTTCTTTAATAATTCTTTCATCTTACACTACTCCCTAAAACTTTAACTTTGGATAACCTTCGTGAGTTGAATCTGCTTCCCATTCAAGCAGTTCAATACCTGCTCCGTTGAAATTATAGTTTTTATTCTTAGCAACGTAAGCATTCATGGCACTTAACAGTGAGCCGGTATATGTAAGGGTCTGATCCCGCTCAGAGTTCTGTGCAGTACCGGCCGCAATGTCAGAAGCAGCATCCGCAAAGGTTCCGCAAGATGTAATTTTGGTTTCATTATTTTTGCTGTTTTCATCAATGTACGTATTAACACTATAACTCCAGAAGAAGCTCAATAATGAATTCTTAAAGGCATAGGAATTATAAGCTTCCGTATTGGTACTGCTTCCTCTTTTAACACAGCCGTCTTTCCAGTAACAATTATTACCGGTCGCCGAACCGGACTGTGAGCCTGTTATAGCCCCCGGCAGCCCGTTAGTGGCAACGAGAACATTGTCAGTACATGTAGATGTTATGTTTCCGCAATTAAAACAGTTTTCTATCAAACCGTTTCCATCATTACGGCCCGAAATACCGCCTACTTTACCATAAATACCTGCCCAGTAGGCAGTAGTATTATTAGCGATATCTCCAAAATTGGCACAGTTTACAATTTTACCCCTGTTAACAAAGGCAATACCGCCAGCGTCATTTGTCGATTTTACGGTAATATTGAGATAGTTAACGCAGTTAATAATCAGGCCTTCATTTTCTGCAACAACACCACCGGTTTGTATCGATGCCTTGGTATCGCCTGTGTTTGAATAGTTACCCATAATAACCACATTCTTAATAACGCCGTTAGGACCCACATAATCTGCAATTGCTGCAGTTCTGTACTGGGCTGATTTATTAAGCGTTATCGTATGTCCGTGGCCGTCAAAGGTTCCGTTAAACTTATGGTCACTTGTTCCTAAGAGAGGCGTACTGTCAGTTACTGTAATGTCAGCAGAAAGATCAATGGTCTGATCCGAAGAATCATCAAGGGTATTTATAAAATCAATGACATTTGCAAGTGTGGCCGTATCATTAATAGTCATAGAAGGCGCAACCATTGCTTCCGTCACAGAATACACAATACCTGAAACCTTGACAGAAAGTTCTACGGTAACCTGTTCGCCGTCGATTTTTCCGTCTTCATCAATTAAACCTTCTATTTCTTCTGGAAGAATTTTATGCTTAACATATTCGTTTTCTTTAGTTTCTGAAGAAAGCACGTCGCTCCTGAGCTTAACTTTTATTGAAGATTTCTGAGGAGTGAGCCTGTTTCCGCTTCCATCCGTTGCATAGAACGTTATATAAATTCCCTTAAGATAAAGCTGGTGGAAAAAAACTTTATCAGGATGCACTGTCATTACTTCTGCACTTGTTCCCTTGGCAAGGATACCGCACCTGTCAGAGTCAGAATAAACAACATAATACTCAAGGTCACTGTGCTCCGGATTTTTTGCAACGGTAAAGCGCAGGTTACAGAAATCCCCGTCCAGGGCATTCGGGTCGCTGGCTTCCAGAAGCTTAACCTTAGTTACGGCAGTGTCTTCAGGATATTCAGAAGGCCGGATGCAGGCTATCTTTTCAGCAGTACACAGGGCACTGGCATAAAGCATGGCATCCTTACAAAGATAAACCGGGCAGTTCTGAGCCAGATATGAGTCTTCATTTACATAAAGCCTTGCCCCGCTGTCTGCAATATAAGCACCGTATCCGCAGTTTTCATCATCTGAAGTTACAAAAGTTTTACCCGAAAGAACAACCAGCGAATTACTGTCACTAAGATACAGGACACCCCCGTCTGAAGGGGCAATGTTACCGGTAAGTTCAACATTTTTAAGGTTAAGAATTGCCTCTGCCACTGCAAAGGCCCCGCCGCCTGAAGTTCCTGCAAAAGCGCTAATACACAGGTTTTCAATAACGACAGAAGAACCGCCGTCAAGGCTCATAAGGGCAGAACCTGGAGAAGCCGGCGTAACCGTATGTACACAGGCCGCTCCGGATGAGTTCTGTGAAGTCAGGGTAAAGCAGTATTTTCCAGTTATAGAAATGTTTCCGTCTTCCATATCCGACAAGAGGATAATCGTGTTTTCAGAGTCCGTTTTATCTGCAAAAAGCTCAGAGTCAAGGGCCTTTGAAATCTTATTAACCGGTCTGGCCCTGCTTCCCCAGCCGCTGTCACTTCCGGATTTGTCTACATAAATTCTTTTACATACCGGCTTAACATGGAAGATTGCAAAATCACTTGAAACATAGGCAGGGTTTTCCGCATGGGCCTTTATCTTGCATTCCACAGGAGGAACAGGAATCTCTTTAGTTGAAAATACGCTTCCCTTACCCAGCAGAGTATCAAAAGAAGCTCCACCGTAAATTTCGTAAGCAACAGTACATGAAGAAACTGCTGCACCCGTAGTTAAGGTCTGAGGACGAATGAGCCTTACGTAGCCTGCCCCGTCTTCATCCTGTACGATTTGAGTTACAGCGGCATCTTCTGCATTTTCAAGTTCAGCTGTTTCACCGTCCTCATAACATACTGCAGTTGCCGACGGCACTGAAAGTTTCTGAGAATAAACAGAAGTTGAAGCAGAAGCAGAAAGGCCCCCTTCATCTTCAAGGGTGATTTTATAGGTAATGTTGTTTGTTTTAGGAACAAGGACGTCTTCCGTAAAAACATAGACAGGGTTTTCTCCCGGCGTAAAGCTTAAGGCAGCGGCCCCGTCCTGGTTATTCTCCGTAATGTCACCGTCTGCAACGGCCGATTTTACGTCACTGAGGGCAGTGCCGCTTTCATCCGCCGCAAAAGCAATATTACCTGAAGAATCAGGCGTAAGGTAGATTACCCTCTTTTTTACAGAACCGTTTGATTCAATGGTAAGGGTCTTTATGTCCCGGTGAATGCCCTTTACGTCTGAGCGGTCCGGAAGGTTAAAGCACAGGACATATTTTTTTGGCGTAGAGTCTCCCCCGGTTACAAGTACAACAGCCCCCTGAGGCGACGGCGGAACGGAATTGATTTTAAGTTTAAAGGAATAATCATCAAACTTTCGCAGGGATTTTTTTCAACAAGGGAAACAGTGGGCGAAAATATGCCGCCGCATTCCAGGGAAGTCAAAAAATCTTCCCTCAGTACTATAGTCAGAAGTGATTTATCCTTGTTCTGGCTGATGCTGAACGTTGAGTCTCCGGCCTCTCCTGCATCAGATTTAATAGTAAGGTTTAAGTCATACAGCTGCGGATTTCTGAGGTAAAGCAGAATCTCCTTGTCCTGCCCCGAAGAAAGGCAGTCAATTCCTTCCCTGTCCACTGCAACCGCTTCCTGATACTCATGCCGTCCTACTGCAGCAGTTTCCGTATATTCAATAAAAAACTCACGTACGGGCTCATTAAAAAACGAACATCCGTAAAAAAAGAGGACGCTGAAAATGACTGGTAGAAAAACTTTTTTAATGGATAACATTGTATTTTATAGTAACTATAACGCAAATATCTCCATTTTTCCTAATTTTTCCCGACAATCCACGGCAGTATCTTAAAAAAATGCATAAAATACGCCGCAATACCGCAGGCAGGGGGGGCCTTGCAGGGGGCGTTGCGGGGGCGGTTCCGGCAAAAAAGAGTTTTCTGCTATCTCATCACTGCAAAAACTGTTTCTGCAGCATAACAAATAAGCATGAATAATCCTGCTGCCCTTCCAATCTTTTTTCCTGCGGCAGCTGTAATCCATGTAAAAAGACTGACTGCAATAAGAATTGCCATATCGTAAACTGAAGCTGCATTTACTGCCACCGGATGAATGGCAGCAGATACGCCTAAAATAAAAAGCAGGTTAAAAATGCAGGAACCGATTACATTTCCTACTGCAAGAGAAGTTTCGCCTTTTCGTGCTGCAACGACCGATGTTACAAGTTCCGGAAGCGAAGTTCCCAGGGCAACTACAGTAAGTCCGATCAAAGTTTCTGTCATTCCAAAAAATCGCGCTATATTCTGGGCACTGTAAACAACACCTTTTCCGCCGGCAACTATAAGAACAATTCCCGCTGCAATAAACAAAAGGCACTTCCAGAGCGGAAAGAGTTTTTCATCCCCTTCTTCCTCAGGCGGATTTTTTTTTGCATCATAAATCAGATAAAAAATATAAAAGACAAATACAACAAGAAGACTGACTGCAAGCCATCTGTAAACACAGCCTGCATTATCTTCCATCAAAAGTGAAAAAAACTGACCTTTAAGAACGGAAGGAATTGAGACAACGGCAAACACTGCAGAAGTAGAAACAAGCGCAAGCGGAAAATCGCGTTTTAAAACCGCTGAATCAACAGGAACAGGATAAATCACTGCACAGAAACCAAGCACAACGAGCAGGTTAAAGATATTTGACCCTACAACATTACTGAAAGCAATTTCATTAGAACCTGCAAGGGCTGCCGAAGTACTTACCGCAAGTTCAGGAAGACTGGTCCCAAGAGCTACAATTGTAAGTCCGATAATAAGCGAAGGCACCTTAAAAATGCGGGCAAGAGCCGAACTTCCGTCAACAAAAATATCCGCACCTTTTACAAGAGCCGCAAACCCCGCAGCAAGAATTAGTGCATTCAAAAAAATCATTCTGTCCTCCGCTACAAAAACTACCGCTTTTATTCCACACGCGGTCCGTTCTTCTTCCTTTCCGGAAAAAAAATAACATAATTCTTTTAATATTACAAGAAATCATATTTTGCACAAAGAAATCCTGCCCCCATCCAGCTTTTATTTCAAGTCTTCTGTCTGAGATTCAGGCTTTGAAGAAAGTGTGATTTTCTGATAAGCGTCTTTTTTATCGTTAGGGTGGGGTTCAATTCCTATGATTGTAATATCATTTTTATCCGGACCATATACCCAGAAGATTCTTCCGGCTGCGGGTTTGTGATTTTCCAGATATGATTCCCAAACTTTCTGGCCGTAGCGCTTTGTTAAAGCTTCAATATCGTGAGTGCAAAGGCCTGGATAGCGGGGATCATTGCTTAGTTTTGAAAAACAGCTTACTAAAAGCTTGAAGAGTTTAAGTTCATTTTTATTTGCCGTCTGCTCTTTATATTTTTTTTCAAGACTTTCCCACAGTTCCTGCATCTGGGGAATACCCATTCGGATTTTATACATTATAAGAGTTCCTCGTATGCAGAAAAGTCTATTGGATCCCCGGCTTTTCCGGCTTTGAAGTTTTTCATGCTTTCATCCATCATAAAAAGAGTGTTTTGTGATACTTCAAATGGTTTTGTGAGTTCGCGAGGTTCCAGGAGGATGCGTCCATCAGGATATTCTTCAACATGATAATAATCGTATGAAGCAGCTCTGAGAGTTATTCTTCTTTTTGAGTCCAATTTTGAATCATAAGATCTTACTGCTAATGCTGGCATATAAACCTCCTGAGTAAGGCCGCTGATCGGCTGGTGGTGTTTCGTGGGATATCCCACTTAATAATATATGGGATATGAGCTGGAAAATCAACTGTTTTGTAATATCGCCTCCGTTTTTCTCATCTGGCTTTCTTTTGTTTCTTTTCCGGGTAAAGTTTTTTAATTTCCACACCATCAGAGCTAACAAACCCGCATTCATTTTTCGCCTGCACTCATGCTATAATCCTTTCATGCACTACAAGCACATTAAAAAAGCTCTTTTCATGGACCGCCCCAACCGCTTTATCGCTCATGTCCTGCTGAACGGCAAAACCGAAACTGTCCATGTAAAAAACACGGGCCGATGCCGGGAACTTCTGCTTCCTCAGGCCACCGTTTACCTTGAAGAAAGCGAAAATCCCCTGCGAAAAACAAAGTACGATTTGATTGCAGTAGAAAAGACAACAGGCTCGCGGGAAAAACTTCTCATTAATATGGACAGCCAGGCCCCCAATAAAGTGGCGGCGGAATGGATCACTCAGAATAAAAAGTATTTTCCAGACCTGCAGTTTCTAAAGCCCGAGTACAGCCTGGGAGATTCCCGCTTTGATTTTTATGCCGAATACAAAGACAAGTCAGGCAGCAGCCATAAAATGCTCATCGAAGTAAAAGGCTGCACTCTGGAAAGAGATGGTGTCGCCCTTTTTCCGGATGCCCCTACCCTCCGCGGCCTTAAACATGTTCGGGAACTCACAACCCTTACAAAACGCGGCCAATACGAATGCATGATTCTTCTGATTATACAAATGACCGGCTGCAAATATTTTACTCCAAACCGCCAGACCCACGCCGACTTTGCCGACGCATTAAAAGAAGCAGAGAAAGCCGGAGTAAAAATCCTCGCCATTGAATGTCAGGTTCAGCCGGACAGCCTTGTGGCAGCAGACGAAATTGAAGTCATCCTGTAGGAACAAAGCCTCATTTTTGTTGTAAAAAATAAAGGGGCCATTTTTGCCCCGCCCGCCTTACGGCAGTCAGTGCAAAAACCGCGCTATCCAGAGTTCCGCCTTTCGGCTCCATTGCTCCACGCTGTTCCGCAACTCGCTCACGCTCGCTCTTCCTATCGCTTGTCCGGCTTGACCGGGCAATCTCCTTGTCCTACACAGATTCACACTTCCGCGAATGCAGCACCAGCCCTTGCGGGCTGCCCCTACAATTCCCCGCCCATCTTCCTGCCTTATTGCTTTTTAGTAAAGTAGCCGGGTTCTTCCGTGCCGCCGTCTATGCGGGCATATTCCTTGCCAGTATGATTTTCGTCATACACTGTTCCTGCACCGCCCTTAAGACTGGTGCAGTCTGCAAACATGTAGCTAGAGTTCGTTACTTTATCTGTAACAAACTTTTCAGAAGCAGTGATTGTTATCAATGCTTTGCAGTTGTTGAACATCCACTTCATATCAGTAACATTGCTGGTGTCAAACTTGCTCACATCTAGTGATGTCAATGCCTTGCAGCCGGAGAACATCGAGCGCATATCAGTAACATTACTGGTGTCAAACTTGCTCACATCCAGTGATGTCAATGCCTTGCATCCGGAGAACATCGAGCCCATAGTAGTAACATTACTGGTGTCAA
>JAEEGF010779771.1_pt1 | contig 13992 bp, 3 predicted proteins | sample 9134171 | NCBI WGS metagenome assembly JAEEGF01 (sample SAMN16246542, study PRJNA631951) | gut metagenome | biome: gut microbiome; feature: rumen; material: AP-attached | host: Bos | place: Iran: Karaj | collected 2018-10
CTTCCTGAGCCTTTCTTGCTGCTTCCTCAGCCTCCCTGGCTGCCTTCTCAGCTTCCTCAGCGGCCTTTCTTGCATCTTCAGCTTTTCTGGCTGCTTCTTCGGCTGCAGCTTTTTCTGCTTTCGCTTTTTCTGCTTCTGCGGATTTTTCTGCGGCTGCCTTTTCAGCTTCTTCTGCCTTCCTGGCTGCTTCATCAGCAAGCTTCTGAGCCTCTTCCTTAGCCTTCTGAGCTGCTTCCTCTGCGGCCTTAGCTGCTTCTTCAGCCTTTCTTGCTGCCTCTTCGGCTTCCTTCTTAGCAGCCTCAGCTTCCTTCAGGGCTGCTTCCTTCTCAGCTTCTGCTGCCTTTCTTGCTGCTTCTTCAGCCTGTCTTGCTTCCTCAGCCTTTCTTGCTGCTTCATCTGCTGATTCTTTGGCTGCGTTAGCTTCATCTATAGCCTTCTGAGATTCTTCAGCTGCCTTCTTAGCTGCATCTGCAGCTACTTCTTCGGCTGCTGCCTTAGCTGCAGCTGCTGCGTCCTCAGCTGCCTGAGCCGCCTTAGCTGCTGCTTCCTCTGCTGCTCTTGCAGCTTCTTCCTCAGCTTCTGCTCTAGCATCAGCGGCTGCCTTTTCAATTGCCTGACGAGCCTTTTCAGCCTCGGTTTCAGCATTCTGTTTAGCAATTCTCTCAGCTTCTTCTTTTGCCTCCTGAACTGCCTTTTCTTTTTCAAGCTTAGCTTCTTCAGCTGCTCTTGCTGCTTCTTCTGCTGCATCTGCTGCTGCCTTGGCTGCAGCTGCTGCTTCCTTCAGAGCTGCTTCTTTGGCTTTATTAGCTGCTTCAGCCTCTGCTTTAGCCAGCTTCTCTCTCTCTTCAGCCTGTCTCTTAGCCTCAAGAGCTGCACTCTTTTCTTCATCAGCTGCATTCTTAGCTGCGTCTGCAGCTCCTCTAGCTTCAATTGCTGCATTCTTGGCTGCTTCTTCAGCCTGTCTTGCTGCTTCAGCTTTGCTTGCTGCTTCTTCGGCTGCCTTCTGAGCTGCCTTAGCTTCGTTTACAGCTTTCTGAGCTTCTGACTTGGCTGTTTCTGCCTCAGTCTTAGTTTTGGTTATTTCTTCAATAGCTGCCTTCTGAGCTGTTTCAACAGCCTTTTCGATAGCCTTATTAGCTGCTTCCTGAGCATCTTTTACCTTCTGCTCTGCTGCCTCGGCTGCTGCCTGAGCATCTGATGCTGCCTGCTTCTTAGCTTCATCTGCAGAATCCTTGGCTTCTTGAGCTGCCTGCTGTGCATTTGCAAGTGCTGTTTCAAGGTCTGACTTAGCCTTTTCAAGATCATTCAGAGCTACATCTGTTTCTTCAATCTTCTTTTCAGCCTGAGCTGTTGCCAATTCTGCTACTACTGCCTTAACTTCTCCTGCAGCTTTTGTAGCATCAAGTGCTGCATCAATAGCTGAATCTGATGCTTCCTCAGCGCGGGTTCTTGTAGTTTCGTCCTCAGTTCTTTCAGCCGCTCTGCCGGCGTCCTTTGCTGCCTGCTGAGCTGTCTGGGCTGCTGTCTCGGCTGCTGTAGCTGCTGCCTTAGCATCCTCGATTGCCTGATTAGCTAATGCTATCTTCTCATCAGTAGGATCGTCAAGAGCCTCCTGAACCTTTGTCTTTGCATTATCTGCTGCTGTTCTTGCATCGGAAGCTTTCTGAGCTGCTTCTTTTGCTGCATTTTCTGCTGCGATGGCCTTTTCTTCTACTTCCTGTCTTACTACTTCATCAGCAGCTGCTTTATCAGCGGCTTCCTTCTGTCTTGCTTCTTCTGCTTTTCTTTCTTCCTCGGCCTTTCTTTCTTCCTCAGCCTGTCTTTCTTCCTCAGCCTTTCTTTCTTCCTCAGCCTTCTTTGCAGCTTCTTCAGCGGCCTTTTCATCTGCAGCCTGCTTGTCATCGGTATACTGATCAAGTCTTCCCTTAGCATAATCGGCTGCTGCCTTAGCTTCAGCTGCTGCGATCTGAGCTGCTGTAATTTTTCCCTGAACTTCTGATACAACCTCATCAGCTTCAGCGATTATGTCTGCAACTTCCTGCTTCGAAGCTGTATCATTTTCATTGATGTTTTCAGCTGCCTTCTCTGCTCCGGCCTTTGCCTTCAAATATTCAGTATATGCATTGCTTGCTGCTATAGCTGCGTTATTGGCAGCTTTTGCTGCTGCCTCAGCTGCATCAACTGTAGCCTGAGTCTGAGTATTATTTACTGCATTTTTTGCTGATTGAGCCACATCAGCATTAGAGCTTGCTGTAGCGGCCTTTTCGGCTGCGGCCTCAGCTTTTGCCTTGGCATCAGCTGCTGCGTTCTTAGCTGCTGCAACAACTGCAGCTGCTGCATCACTGTTAGCATTATCAAGCTTAGTCTTAGCTTCATTTGCTGCTTGCTGAGCTTTTGTTGCTGCGGTCTGAGCTGCTGTTGCTGCCTCCTGGGCTTTGTCCGCTGCTTCCTGAGCTTTTGTTGCTGCTTCCTGAGCTGCCTGGTCGGTGGTCTTTTTTGCCTCAGTTGCTGCCTCATTCGCTAATTCCTGAGCCTTATCTGCTGCTGCCTGTGCCTTGTCTGCTTCTGCCTGGGCTTTTCCTGCCCAATTATTTGCTGCAGCTACCGCTTCCACTGATGGAGGAGTAACTGATGCTGCCTCTTCTGCAGCAGACTGATATCCTACAGCTGCAGTCTGGGCATTTACAGCCACTGTTTTTTCATTAGCTGCTTCTCCGGCCTTGGTCTGAGCATTACTGCTGGCCAGCTCATCTGCAGTGAGATTAGCTTCCTCTTTAGCTGCTTTTTCTCTTGCCTGCCTTGCATCTTCTTTTGCTTTATTAGCTACTTGTTTTACCTGTCCGGCTTCATTCGATAGTGTCACTCCAAGTTCAAATGTAGCTGCATTATTTGCTGCGTTTTCTGCCTCTTTTGCCTTCTCAATAGCTGCATCTGCAAGTTTATCTACTTCATCTGCCAGTGTTCTTAACTCAGATATTGCTGTCGCGGTAGGTGTCAATGCATTCTTTGCATTATTCATTAAATTAGCCTTTTTAGCTACTTCACCCTTTGCATCATTAGCTGCCTGTGCTGCATCCTTGGCTGCTTTATCAAGCTTCTCCACAGCCTGTCCTATTGCTGCTTCTACATATTTAACTGCCTTTCCTGCTGCTTCTTGAGCTTCTCCTGCGCTGGTAGCTGCGCTACCTGCTCTAATTGCTGCAGTCTTGGCTGCTTCCTTGACTGTATTGTCTGTTGCAGCTTCAGCTGCCTCAAGCAATGGCTTTATAATATCCTTTGCAGGCTGAACTGTATCTCCTGCGTTTTTTGCCTCACCTTTCGCTGTCTCTAATGCAGTTCTTCCTGTTGCAATATCTGCTCTGGTAGGAGCATATATCAATGTATTGGCGGCGCTGATAGCTGCTTCCTCTGCTTCACGTGCTTTCACTGCTGCATCTTCTGCTTTCTGTGCAAGATCATTAGCCTGCTCGGTCAGCTGTGTTGCAGTTGTAACAGCGGCGCTTTCTGCCTGCTCTTTATCAAGCTTTTCCTGATTCTCTCTATCTTGCTGCTTCTTTGCTTCTCTGTCAGCTGCTGCGTTATCAAGTTTATCCTGTGCTGTCTTAGCTGCAGATCTGGCTTCTTCAATTGCTGCTTTTACGATAGCTGCAGCATCTTCGGATGCCTTGATTGCAGCATTTGCCGTATTTACTACATCTTCTGACCATGCGTTTGCAACAGCTATTTCAACTGCCTCTTTATTAGCAATCAAAGACTTGTATACTGTTTCAGCTTCATTTGCTGCATCTTCGACTGCCTGTATTGCATCTTCTGCTGCCTTAATATCTTCGGCAGTAGCTTCCAATGAAATTGCTGCCTCGATCACATCACTTTCATCACTGATTGAAGCTGTTGTATCTTTTACTGTCTTTACAGGAGCTGTATCCTCTGAGATTGTAGCGGCAAGCTCATTTGCAGTACCTGCTGCCTCATTAGCTGCTCCGTCAAAGGCATCCTTGGCAGCCTGAGCCGCATTTCTTGCCTCAGTAGCTGCTAGGGTTGCATTTTCTGCAGCCTTAGTCAGATTTTCAGCTGCTTTTTCAACATCATTGATTGCCTTAGCCGCTAAAACTTTAGCTTCCGGATCATCGGTTAATTTAGAGGTTTCACGTACTTTAGCTACTGCGTCTGTACAAGCTGTGCTTGCGTCTGTTGCCTCTTTTGCAGCATCATCTGCTGCATCTGCTGCTGCATCTGCTGCTATTATGTCTCTTATATCATTGATTTCTTTAGCTGCATCATCCGCAGCAGTTTTGGCTTCAGTTGCTGCAGCAATAAGTGAATCTGTGCCAGATGCTGCTTCCTGTGCCAAACTTGCTGCTTCCTTGGCGGCATTAGCTTTATCAATTCTATCCTGAGCAGTGACAGCTGCTTCTCTGGCGCTGTTTGCCCATCCCTTAACTGTCTCAGCTACCAATTTCGCACCAGAAGCTGCCTCCCTGACTTCATTAGCCACGGGCTCTGTCCAGGCATTGGCTGCTGCTTCATCTGCTTCATCTGCTGCCTCAGTGATATCCTTTACAAGTGTATCAGCTGCTTGGGCTGCTTCATTCAATGCATTTATAGTAGTCTCTGAAGGAAGAGTATCGGCAGAGCTAATAGCTGTATTTATCTGGGCTTCGACACCTTCTACCTTCTTTAACTCATCTGCAAGTGTCTTAGCTTTAGCCTCAGCATTTGAATCAAGAGATTTCTTGGCTGTGCTTACTGCAGTCTCTGCATTTTGTATTGCTGTAGCAGCTGAGCTGATAGCACCTGCAACATCCTCTACAGTATTCTCTGCTTCTGTAATAACAAGCTGAATCTCTGCTTTCTTAGTATCATCTGCTACGTTTATAAGTGCCTTATCAGCCTTATCCTTAGCAGAATTATATGCAGTATTTTTGGTCTTTAATTCCTGCTGTGCCGTCCTGGCAGCTTCTATAGCTGTCTCAGCTGCTGCAATAGCTCTTGGAGACTTAAGGTCTTCCACTTTCTTTGTAGCTTCAGAAGCCTTTGTCTTAGTATTTTCAACTAATCCGGCGGCTTCTTTAGCTTTTTCTACCGCATCCTTAGCCAGATCAAGGGCTGCCTGAGCTGCTTCTTCAGCTGCTATCCTTGCAGCTTCTGCCTGAGCTGAAGCAAGATTTTCCTTAGCCTGTGTCAGAGCTTCGTTCGCTGCTGTAACAGCAGATTCTGCTTCTGAATAGTAAGTAGCTGCGTTGTTTGCAGATGTCCTAGCATTTGTTGCTGCCTGCTTTCCGGCATTATCGGTAGTATTTGCTGCAAATCCTTCTGCTTCTAAAGCTGCTGTCTCAGCAGCATTCTTAGCTGTCTCAGCATTATTCTTAGCTGTAAGAGCCTTTGCAGCTTCTGCCTCTGCTTTAGCTACTGCTGCTTCAGATGCAGTCTCATTCTTAGCTGCTACTGCTGCGTCCTTTGCTGCTACAGCTGCATCTCTGGCATCTTTTGCTGCCTGGGCTGCTACTGCTGCTTCACCGGCCTTGGTCTGAGCATTGCTGCTGGCTTTCTGGTCTTCTGAAAGCATGGTGTTCTGAACCTCAGTAGCATTATCTCTAGCTACCTTGGCAGTACTAATAGCCTGCTCTGCCTTTGTATTAGCAGCTGTAGCTGCGTCGCTTGCTGCTTTAGCCTTATCTTTAGAAACAGCATTTTCTGCTGCTGTAGCTGCTTCCTTAGCTGCATCCTTAACCTTCTGTGCTGCAGCCTCTACCTCAGCTGCCTTAGTATTAACATTGGCTACCTTCTCTGCTGTAGCACCATTATCAAGGTCGCTAAGAGCTGTAGTCAGGTTTTTAAGGGCAGTATCAAGAGCTGAATCTTCACCAGCTAATTTTGTTATAGCCTCATCCGCTGCTGCATCAAGCTTCTGCTCAGCTATCTCAACTGCGCTGCTTACATTACCAACGGCTTCTTTAACGTCAGCTACTGCATCTGTTACGCTTCTAAGTACTCCGGAAGCCTTGATAGCTGCATCCTCTGCTGCCTCACTGGCGGCAGCGTCATCTGTCATGGCTGAGGCTCTGATTGCATCCTTAGCTGCGGTTCTTACGCTCTCAGCCTTGGCGCTTACAGCATCAGCTGCTTTCTGAGCCTTTGTGGCTGCGTCCTCAGCAGCTGCGATATTTGCCTTGGAAGGATTAACCTTAGCTGTTGTAGCTGCTTCATTAGCCTTCTTGGCTGCCTTGGAAGCTTCCTTGGCAAGTTCCTCAACTTCATTGGCTAAATTTGTAACCTTTGTAACCACATTGTTGGTGGCATTGGTCTTGGCCTTCTCAAGAGCCTCTTTTGCATCCTTTGCGGATTTCTCGGCTGCGGCCTGAGAAGCCTTGGCAGCATCAGCTGCATCTTTGGCTTCTTTAAGCTTAGCATTAACTGTCTCTTCGTCCTTGTTAGTGATCTTGTCAGCTGCGGCCTTGGCTGCCTCGTAGGCATCCTGAGCATTCTTAGCCTCATCCTTAGCTGTCTTGGCTGCAGTATCTGCTGCCGCTACAGCGGCCTTGGCTATATCTACAGGAGTCTTCTGTGTTTCCTCTCCTTCAAGAGCAGTCTCAGGATTTGCAGCTTTTTCTGCTTCAGAAGCTGCTGTCTTAGCTGCATCCTCAGCATTCCTTTTTGCCTTAGTAGCCTTACCAACCTCAGTATCAAGGTCGGATTTAGCCTTCTTATCAATATCTTCCTGAGCCTTTTTTATTATTGGATCAGCATACTTTATAATGTCCTCTGCTGCCTTAATTTTTTTATCTGCATTATCTGCAGCATCCTGTGCTGCCTTTTTGGCATCTTCATCCTTGGTTGCTTTTGCAGCTGCTCTTGCTGCTTCCGCTGCAGCTGTTGCCTCCTCTACTGCTTTTTTTGCATCCTCTAATGCTTTCTTTGCAGCATCTACAGTACCCTGAGTGGGGTTATTCTGGTCAATGGCATTGGTAGCATTCTTAAGGATAATAGCCATAGCTGATGCCTTATCAGCTGCATCATTGGCTTTATCTGCTGCATCAATTGCATCTTGTCTTGCTTTTTCATAAATCTTTTCAAGAGCCTCGTCTGCAGCATCTTCAGCATCATTGGCTGCTTGTCTTGCTATACCAGCCTGAGTTCTTGCTTCAGCGGCCAACTCTTCTGCTTTCTGTGCTGCATCATTAACCTTATCGATAAGATCTTTGTCTTGGTCTTCCTTAAGATTCTTAGCAGTCTCTCTTGCATTAGTCGCTGCTGTCTCTGCAGCCTGTGCTGCCTGTTCTGCTGCATCTGCCTTCTGTCTTGCTTCTTCTGCAGCATCCTGGACAGCTCTTGCTGCCTCTTCTGTAGGAAATTCAGGTTCCTTCAGAGCTGTTATGGCATCCTTGACAATATCTGCTGCACCCTTTTCCTCTGTATCGTTCTTTCTCTCTCCTGCCTCTTTAGCTGCAGTTTCTGCTGCAGTTGCAGCCTTATCAGCGGTATTTTTAGCTTCTATGGCAGCAATGATATTTTTGGCTTCCTGGGCTCTGGTCTTGGCATCTGCAGCCTTCTGAATTGCAGCAGTTGCCTTCTGTGCTGTATCAGTTGCCACTGCACTTGCCTGATCTGCTGCAGTTGTTGCAGCATTCTTGACAGTTTGAGCTTCAGAGCCCTCTACAGCCTTTTCTTCTGAAATTGCTGCAGCTGCCTTAGTTGCATTATTTGCAGCTGTAGTTGCATCAGTAGCGGCAGTATTGGCAGTATTAGCCTTAGACTCTACATTACCTGCTTCTGTATTAACAGCATCAATAGCTGTATTTACAGCAGCAATTGCAGTCTTAAGCTCCTCATCAGATAAATTGTCCTTAAGTACATCGGTAAGAGCAATCTCAAGTGCAGAGCTCTTCTCACCAAGAAGTCTCACTTCACCTGTCACTTCATCGGTTGCATTTGTTGCCTCACCCTTCTTGGTGTTAGCTTTACCTGTGGCAACTGTAGCAGCATCAAGGAGAGCCTGATCAGCTATAGTTCTTGTATCGCCTGCTTTCTTCTGAACATCCGCTATAGTCGTTTTAGCTTCTTCAGCTTTCTGTTTAACGGCATCGCCAAATTCACCGGCAGCTATCTTGTTAATGGTAGTGAGCGCACCTTTTGCAACAGAATCTGTCAAAGTCGCAGTGGAATTAGCTGTTTTTACTGCATTAATAACAACCTCAACGTTTGTAGTTGTGCAGTCATTCTCAACAGCTTCCGCAGCACCATTTACTGCTGTAGTAACTGAATCAAGCTGACCGCTCATTCTGTTTACGGAGGCTAGAGCAGCTTCAATCTCTGCAAGTGCTGCTTCGTCAAGTTTGTTCTGAGCTGCCTTTATGGCATCCTCTAAGAGCTGAGCCTGTCCTGCGACTTCACCATTAGATACATATTCTTCGTTAGAAGCATATTTTGCTTCTTTATCTGTCTCACCTGCCTGGGTATTGGCATCTTTAATTATCTTTTGTGTATTTTCAGTGCTAGTAACAGCCTCTGCTTTTGTTCTTGCATCACTAGCTGCTGCTATAGCTTCTTTAGCTGCCTCTTTAGCCTCTTCAACTATCTCCTTTGCTGCTGCTACAAGCTCTGCTGTAATTTCTGTTTCAGGATCATTAAGCAGAGTTATTTCTGCTTTTGCCTTGTCACCGGCCTCTTTTGCCTTCTCTGCTGCTTTTCTTGCAGCCTCTGTAGCATTTAATGCAGCGACTGTTTTCTTATCAGTTTTTTCTGAAGCTGCTCCTGCTGCATTATTTGCTGCAGTTTGCGCTGCTGTAGCCAACTCAATAGCCTCAGCGGCTGCCTCCCTGGCTGCTTTAAGTGAAGCTAATGAAGCATCATCTTCATCAACCTTGGTTTCCTGATCTATTTTTTTGTCAATTTCTGCCTGAGCTAACTCTGCAGCGTCTTTTGCTGCTGCAGCTGCTGTCTGAGCATTAGAAATTAAAGTTGCAGTAATTTGATCATCAGGTACATTAAGTGCTTTGGCTGCATCATTAGCTTTCTGTGCAGCTGCGGCCGTCTTTGCTGCTGCCGCTGCAACTCTTGCTGCCTGGGCAGCTACTGCTGCAGAATTACCTGCGGTTGTTGCCGTTTTAGCAGCATTAGTAGCATTTGTAGCATACTTAACATCATCGGTATCATCTACTTCAGCAGCTGCGGCATTTGCAGTATTAGCCTTCTTTATTGCATCAGAAGCTTTTGAATCAGCCGTTTTTGCATCACTATCAGCATTGTTGGCTGCTGTTCCTAAATCGTCAGTATCAAAAGTTGTTTTTTCAAGCAGCGCTAATATATTGTTAACATCAGTTCTGGCTCTTTCTGCTGCTGTATCAGCTTCACCAGCTACCTCGTTAGCCTCCTTAGCAGCGTTTTTAGCAATTTCTTCAAGTTGTTTCTTTGCTGCATCTGCTGCATTCTTTGCATATGTCGCTGCAGTTCTGGCATTTGATGCTGCTGTTGTAGCTTCCGCAACTTTTTCTCTAACCAGAGCCTTAGCCCCATCTGTATCATAGCAAAGAGCTGCTGCTTCTTCAGCAGCCTGAGCTGCTTCTTCAGCAGCCTGAGCTGCTGCATTAGCTTTTTCAGCTTCCTCATATGCAGTCTTAACAGTCGCCTTACTCTGAGCCTTTTCAACATTGGATTTTGCATTGTTTGCAGGAAGAACTGTCTGCTCAGCCAGTTTTGCTTTTGCGCTGGCTTCATTTGCAGCCTCAATTGCTTTCTGCTTCAGTTGATCAGCGGCATTCTTTGCTGCAGTTTTTACTTCTTCTCCCTTTTCAACTGCATAGTCACCCATAAGACTTGCATAATTATATGCTTCTTGTTGTGATGAATCCCAATTATAGCCATACTCATTGAACACTGCTATTGCTGCGTTTTGTGCTGCTTTTCCTGCTGCTACTGCAGCTAAGCCAGCCTTTTCTGCAGCACCAATATTGTCTCTGTTGATATTCTCTTCAAGATTCTGTCTCGCTGTTTCAGCCGTTAAATATGCATAGTATGCATCTCTGTACGCATCCCACGCATCATCTACAACTGAACTAAATGCAGGATTGACTGTACCTGCCATTGTAAATGTAATGGTCTTTACTGTAATAGTTTTTGCTGTCCAATATTTATTCTTTATATAGTCATCAATATTTCCTGTCACAGAAAAATATCTGACTTCTCCTTCTGCAGGATCCATATAATAGGAGCCTTTGTTTTTACCATCTTTAAGAGTCATAAGTGGCTGATGATTAGCATCCATTAGCCTATATGTAAGCATAAGATTCGCATCAGTACTTGTATATGGATTATCCACATCAATCTTTATACCTACAAGTTTACTAAGATCAATAGACTCGACCCCTTTAAGCTGAAAATGCTTCTCTTGAAAATCATGATGAAAAGATAATTCACCATTTCTGCTCTCTTCTTTACCATACTCTTTTTTATCTGCATTTGAATAATTCTCAAAAGCAAGTGTGTTTCCGAGATTTCCACTTACCGTATTTTTGTTAGCATTAGTACAATCATAAACAATATCATAGGTATCCTGGCTGCCATTGTATGTTGTTTTCGCCTTCAGTGTAGTTTTCTTTGTTACTGTTATTGAATTAATTCCTATAGTGAACTGATTTGATGTAAAATTATTGCCTTCTTCGTCACGATAAAAACCAATGGCATTGAATTTTCCTTCAAATTCACCAGACCATTCACCCTTACTTTGATCACCACTATATTCATTATAATCAGGACGAATAACGATTTTATTATTCTTTGTTAATGCCTTTACCTGAGCTTTCTTTCTGTGAGTTTTACCATTGTAGTAGATTTTTTCAGCATTAAATTTTGAATTTAATTTATAAGTACCATCACTTTGACGGGTTGCTTGCTTATACACCAAATTTTGAACTTGTCCGTTTTCATCAAAGTATGTAGTTTTCATAGAATTATCATTATGAACTCGTATTCCGAAATCATAACTTCCTATACTAGAAAACTCGATAGTAATACTATCTACTTCATAACCTAAAAATGTATCATTAAGGTAAAATAAATACTCGTTACATTTACCGCTTTTATCTGCTTTAAATGTAATAGCGTTGATGGTTTGTTTATCTGAAGTATTCCATCTCTCCTGAACATAGGAATTGGTACTACTATTATATACATACGAATCCCCTGTCACATTGGAATAGCTTCTGCCCCATCCAATCCAGAAGGTTAAGACATCACTCGAAGCTGCCTGCGCAGAAACAGCACTGATATTGAATCCCTCAATTACCAGTACGATTGCAAGTACTAATGAAATTGTCCTTGTTAAAATTGCTTTCATAACAACTCCTTCATAGCAATAAAAACGTGAATATATACTCTATATCGGTTTTCCGAGCATATTTTTAAACCCACATAAACGCATCCGCGCTTAATTCCGCCATTATAATACCTAAGAAAAGAAAAAATAGTAATATTTTAAGAATGAAATTTGTGAAAAATTTGTGTATTCTGAAACTCGCTTTCTACGATATTTCGTTTTTTTGAAATTTTGTCCATAAAAAAACTCCGATGCATGCGCACCGGAGGTCATTTTTGAAATATTTTAATTTAATAAAAAAGCCAGCGCAAAGTGCGCTGGCCATTACATTCGCTATTTGAAATATCACTTTCGGTATAGATGAGCAAGATAGCACGGCGAAGGCTTCGGCACGTCATGGAAGGATACAAATTGTGAGACATTCGTACAGCGAACAATTTGTGTTCTTCCATGGCGCGACAAGCCTTCGCCGGGCTATCCGTCCTCTTTATTCGCACTGGATTTTCAATACGCCCCCTGTAAGGTCAGCGTACTTAAGTATACCTTTGAAGATCTTCTGCTCCCCCATCATGTCGGTGAGAATAATATTCTCCCCTTCAGTCTTCACAGAGGTCACATACTCCATCAGGATCTCATCGGGATTCGATTCTTTATAGGCAGTTGACAGACACATATACCATACCTCCTGTATAAAGAAAGAATAATTATTTAACCAGCTCATAGGCCTTAAGAAGAAGATCATTTCCTTCATTAAAGCACTTCTGAGCATCTGCCACAAGCTCGGCAGCATCTGCTTTATCCAGGTCTCCCAGCTTCTCGATGATCTTGGTAAGCTCTGCCTCGTGGGACTTATTGTGCTTAACCATGTAGTCCAGGAGCGCCACTATCTGATCCTTGTTCTCCACAGGACCATGGCTATGGCTGTGTTCATGTTCGTGGCTGTGCTCATGCTCGTGGCTGTGCACAGTGCCGTCGCTGTGAGTGTGCTCATGACTGTGAGAATGTGTGTGTTCGTGACTGTGATTCTCTGACACTTTGTATCCCCCCTTGTTTAAATGTCGCTGATTTATGCCATAGACTCTGAAAGAGTATAAAGTCGTCTCTTTATCTTGGGCACTGCGCCAAGAGCTGTGAAAATATACAATACGACCAGGTCCTTGATAAATTCCCCTGTTGCTCCGGCCATTGCCAGGATCGGATGAAGGAAGATGGTCACTGCGATAGGATCCACATCGCCGTTAGTCGACAAAGCCTTCTCAACCTCTGCCACCCAAACCATATGATCCGCCACATAGGTAGCGATGATCATAATTATCACACATATAATTATACCTTTTTTACTGAGCTTTTTGGCAAGTGTTTCGTAGCCCATAAGGGTTCCCACAGCAAGGACCGTGCCGCCTATTCCGGCGATAAGACCAACCTGTGCGATTCCGAAAATAAGTCCTATTCCAACCACTGACCCAAGAATTGCTCCTATTGTTCCAAGAAAAGCATTTTCCTTTACCTCGGCGGGTTCTTTTTTGGTATAGGTTGTGACCGCAGGCACTATCTCAATATCTGTGGTATCCACATATCCAATCCCTGCAAAAAATTCTGTCAATTCATTTATAGCTCTGACAGCCCGCTTAACCTGGGTGCGCTTGGTGCCAATCTTAAGTAAAAAAGCTATCCTTTCACCCTGTGGCTCAATGATTGCAACGTCCTTGGCTACCCCATGGGCTGCCCTGAGTACTTCCTCTGTAGGGCCAAAGCCGTTCATGCCAACACTCATCATTATGGCGATTCGACCACTGGGGTGCTTGACCACGCTGACCTTAAAGCCGTTTTTCTCCCCGGTGACCTTCAGTGACAGTTTGCTAAAAGAAAAGCCTGTCTTGTCTGCAATCCCCTGCATCATCTCTTTGTAGGTGTTATAGGGCATATTCGCAGTCTGTACCTCAACTTTTACACCCATTTCTTATGTCCGTCCCTTCTCAACAATACTTGTTTTCATATTTTTTATTCGAAGTCAAAGACTATGTTAAAGTTCTCATCAAACTTAAGCCTTGCCTCAAAAGTCGTTCCCTTTTTGCTGTTAAAGCCTGCGATCTTGTCGGTTATCTTGTCCGTAAGGAGCTTGGTAAACTGCTCTTTGGTAAGCTCAACCCCCGCGATCTTACCGACAAAGAACTTGCAGCCTTCCTCTTCCCTGCTGTAGTCCTCGCAGCGATAGCCCATATGTCCCTTGATGATGCTCCCTCCGCACTTGGGACATTTAAGGCCCTCTAAGGTCTCGTCCTCATTCTCAAAGACGAATCTGACTCCCGTCACCTTGCCGGCTTCGTCCCTGGAAAGAGCCAGCTTAGCCTCAAAGGCATTGCCGTTCTTGGACTTAAAGCCCGATATGGTATCGGTAATTCCGCTTGTCAAAAGCTCTTTTACCTGGGCATCCTTGAGCTTATAGCCTGCGATCTTACCCAGGTTAAACTTACAGCTCTTCTCCGGGTCATCCTTGTTGTAATTGCTGCAGCCGTAGCCGAAGCTTGTCTTTACTATATCGCCGCCGCAGACAGGACAGACAACACCCTTTACGGTTTTGGCCTCAACGTTCTCGAAGTCAAAAGAGATCTCGGCTTTTCCTTCTTCGTTCTTCTTCAGAACCAGGCAGGCGTCAAAAGGCTTCTTGTCCTTGTTCTTAA
>JAEEGF010119873.1_pt1 | contig 13991 bp, 10 predicted proteins | sample 9134171 | NCBI WGS metagenome assembly JAEEGF01 (sample SAMN16246542, study PRJNA631951) | gut metagenome | biome: gut microbiome; feature: rumen; material: AP-attached | host: Bos | place: Iran: Karaj | collected 2018-10
ACGTCGAGCAAGCCTGTGTTTATTGCAGGCAGCTCTCAGGTGAGCGCGTTGGGCATGCAACCTGGCAGCGAGGTACGCTTGTTTGACATGAGCGGCCGCCTGGTGGGCCAGTCTATAGTAAACAGCCGTGGTGAGGCTACCATCGCAACTAGCCACCTTCACAATGGCGTGTATATTGTGACTAACGGCAAGACCAGCCACAAGTTCGTCAAGTAGTGTTTAGAGCATCTTGTCCCTAACGTTCGATTCTTCTTTGGGATAAAAGAAACAACCACTCCTATTCCCTCCCCTTATGTGAAAGAGGAGGGATTTTTATTTCCTGCGCCACTGGAATACGTTCATGCTCCATGTGGCACCAATGGTGAAGTAATGCTGGCGGTCTTGCATGATGCCATCGGGGTTGGTGTTATTGCCCCAGGCGTAGCTGTAGTTGGCATGAAGTCGAATGTCCATCTTCTTGCGGATGGGATAGTACTCGATTCCTGCACCTACGCTCTGCAGTTCGGAGCCATCAAACACGAGCATGTCGGCTTCGGTGCCGCTGTGGTTGACATCGTAAGTGTATTTGGCAAAGATGTTGAGTTTGTCAATGGGGCGATAAGCGAGTTCGGTCATCACCGAGCAATCCTTGAAGAGGAACTGCTGATGCGATGTGGCTCGGTTCATAAAATCAAACTGCAGTCGCAGCCGCGGGGTGAAGGTCAGTTCGTTTCCCATGGCGACATAATTAATGAATCGTCCCTGTTTCCACTCTATCATGTTTGCCGACCACATCGTGTTCCAAATGCCATGTTTTCCAACCCACATGAGGTTATAAGCATACATGTCGGCATGCGTGTAGTAACTGCGGAATGGACTCTCGCAGAACTGGAACAGTAACTTGTCATTACCTTGATTGAAATCGTATGCCACACTGGCTCCCCACTCATAACAAGGCACAATATTCCAAAACTCAGAGCAGTAGTAGAGATCGATGGGTGCACGGTCATACTCATAGCCTCCAATGACAACAGCCTGCTTACCGCCCGAGATTGTGAGCTGCTGTACGGGCTTGTAATCGAGGTAGAGCCAGTCGGTAGCCTCAAAAAAGGGCGTTGTGCTGATCTTGTTCAGCCGCTGGCGGTAGGCATAGGAAAAATGCTCATTGATTTCTCCATTAAGAATAAGGTTGAGGTACTGCCCCTTGAACCCGCAGTCATCCTTGCTTGCCCCACCGTCGTTATAGAGACGTTGGTAATCGCCACGAGCCTGTAGTGTGAGGTCTACAATGGCATTATTTTGTGAAAAAGCCGCCAACACACTGATTATCAATCCAATCAACAAGAGGAAAAATTTCATTGGTTTATGTTAGAGAAAGATTTTTTGGTTTATGCGGTGCAAAGGTAGTGCAAAAATTATGTACGTATTGAAATTTTCACTATATTTGTGGGAAAATTTAAAGACATGAATAGAATACTGATTCCGATAATAGCCTTGCTGGCGCTACTTTCTAGTTGTGGCGGCAGCAGCGGCGAGGACATGGTGGGTGTTGCAAATAATCCAACGCAATTCTTCGGTTGCACACTAGGCGATGACGCCGACGACGTGATTGAGGAACTGAAAGACGCCAAGACCTATAAGGTGACTGTTGACGAGAAGTCCAAGCCGATGACAGTGACGCTCACGGGCAAACGCAAGGGCGACGCGGTGAAGTGGCGCAACACCAACTATGACTGCGCGGTACTCGACATGAGCGACGATCAGTTCACCTCCATCGAGTTGACAAAGACCTACGCCAACAAGAGTGCATTGACCAAGTGGCTTAACCGCCAGGAGCAAGACGAGGAGTCGCTCGTTTCTTCGACCGACTCAACGCGCGCCTATATTATAAAAGGCGAGGAGTCGCGTTGCTCCATCTGGGTCAACATCCCTATGCGTGTAGTGAAGACCCAGTACACCGACAATCGCGTGTGGGTGAAACCATCGAGCTGGGACAAGATTGTGAACTTTGTATGCAACCCGTTTGACAACATCTGGAGTTTGGCAATGTGGGCTGTGATTCTAGGATTAGGCTACCTTGTTTACACCAAGTACAAAGAGCAAATTGACGAAGCGGTTGAAGAGGCTCAAAACACAGAAGATGAAGAATAACTAAACTCACAATAATATGGGACTTTTAGAAGAAATTATCAAAGGGATGACCCAGGGCCAAGGTGGCGGTATGGGCAACGAGCTGGACCCCAACCAGCAACAACAGTATCCTCAGCAGGGTTACCCGCAGCAGCAGGGCTACCCGCAGCAGAGCGGCCAGCCTTCGGGCGATATCAGCATCCAGGACCTGGAACGCGAGATGGGCGTGGGCCGAAACAAAGGTGGCAACAACTACCAGCAGCAACAGCAACAGTACCCGCAACAGCCGCAGTACCCGCAACAACAAGGTTATCCGCAGCAGCAGGGTTACCCGCAGCAGCAACAATACCCGCAACAGCAACAAAATGGCGGCAGCGTGATTCCTGGTGTTGACGATTACTTGCCCACCGAGCAAGGTAACACCTTGCCCACAGGCCAGCAGCAACAACAGTTGCCAGGATGCTCGGGCGGCCAGATGCCGGGTTGTTCGGGCGGCTTGTGGAAGGTGCTGGGGCTGGGCGCTTTGTTGGCGTTCTTGTTCCGTAGAAAAGGATAATCAAGCCCTCATTCGCACTGGTAGAGGATAGTTAATTGCCCCTCTCCCTTCGGGGACGGGGGAAATATGTGATGTGCACCAATGAAAAATCATGATGATGAGCGTGTTTTGGAGCAAGCAGGCGTACGCGTGACAGCTGTTCGCCTGCTTGTGTGGCGCGAGGTGCGGCACGGATTTCATGACGCGTTCAGCCTGGGCGACCTGGAAAATGCATTGCCTACTGTAGACCGGTCGACGTTGTTCCGCACCCTAGTGAGCCTGACCGAAGCTCACCTGCTTCACGAGATAGACGACGGAAGTGGTGCCCAAAAGTACTGTGTGTGTCACCACGACGACACCCGCCATTGCCTGGGGCACGTGCACTTGACGTGTGTGCGTTGCCACCGCACTTATTGCTTGAATGACGTCACCATACCCAGTGTACCACTTCCTGAAGGTTTCGAGCCACAGGAAACCGAATATGTTGTGAAGGGCATTTGTCCCCGGTGCAATAAATAAGGCCTCGGTTAACCGAGGCCCACAGAACCATCAATCGATGGTTATTTCAGATAGTCGTCAAAGTAGCGTGTGATGCGCTCATGCAGGTGCACACTCTGGTGTCCGCGCATGTTGTGTCCCTGGCCGGGATATACATAGAAGTCGGGTTGTGTTCCAGCAGCGATACAAGCCTTCAGGAATGAATAGGCATGTTGCGGCACAACAGTCGGGTCATTGAGACCAATAATGATTTGCAGTCTCCCCTTCAGATCACCAGCCTTGTTGAGGAGGCTGGTTTTTTCATACCCTTCGGGGTTGGTCTGCGGGGTGTCCATGTAGCGCTCGCCATACATCACCTCATACCACTTCCAGTCGATGACGGGGCCGCCAGCCACACCCACCTTGAAAGTCTCGGGGTAGTTGGTCATCAAGCTGATGGTCATGAAACCACCGAAGCTCCATCCGTGCACACCGATGCGCGCCGTATCGACATACTCCAGCGATCGCAGGAAATCCACACCCTGCATCTGGTCGCGCATCTCGACCTGTCCCAGTTGGCGGAAGGTGGCCTGCTCAAATTCTCGGCCTCGGTTCTCGCTGCCACGATTGTCCATGATATAGAGAAGATATCCTCGTTGTGCCATGTAAGTCTCCCAACTGCGGCTGCAGTAATGCCAACGTGCATCGACGTTGTGAGCATGAGGGCCGCCGTAGACATAGACCACGGTGGGGTATTTTTTACTCGGATCAAAGTCTACGGGCATGACCATGCGGTAGTAGAGGTCGGTCACGCCGTCATCGGCCTTGATGGTGCCACAACGATACTCGGGCACGGTGTAACCCTGCCAGGGATCGGGCGCGGTGAAAAGGCGCCGGGTGTCGCCTGTTGCGGTGTTGACCAACGCAATGTTACGCGGCACGTCGGGCTCCTGGTAATTGTCGATGAGATACTTGCCACTGGGGTTGAGCATGGCGGTGTGCCATCCTCTCCCACCCTCGTCGATGCGTGTCATTGCGCCATTGTCGACATTCACACGATAGATGTTCTTCTGGATGGGGCTTTCGGCATTGGCAGTGATGAACAGGTTGTGCCCAGCCTTGTCAAAGCCTAGGAACTCCATCACCACCCAGTTGCCGTGAGTGAGTTGCTTGACCATCTTTCCGTCGGTGAAGAGGTATAGATGGTTATATCCGTCACGCTGACTCTGCATAAGGAACGACGCCTTGTCCCAGGGCAGGAAGACGATGGGAGTCTGCGGCTCGACATACTTGTCGTGGGTCTCGCGGTAGAGCTGGGCGATGCGCGCCCCTGTCAGGGCATCGTAAGTGACGAGTTGGCAATCGTTCTGGTCGCGGTTCAGCTCCATCATGTAGACCACTGTTCCGTCGGGGTTCCAGGCGATATTGGTGAAGTAGCGGTCGGTGGGGTCTCCGGCATCAAGATAGACTGTTTTGCCCGTGGCGAGGTCATAGACGCCGACGGTAACCAGGTGCGATGTTTGGCCAGCCATGGGGTATTTCTCGGGCGCGGGCTCGGCACAACGGCGAGTGGTATCGGACAGTTCGGGTACATCAACCAGGGGATAATCGGTGACCATCGACTGGTCCATGCGATAGAATGCCAGGCGCGTTCCTTGCGGATTCCAGAAGAGTCCACCCTCGATGCCAAACTCGTTGCGATGTACACTTTGCCCGTAGACGATGTCACGAGAGCCGTCGGTGGTGAGCTGACTGGTGTTGCCCTGGGCGTCGGTGACATAAAGGTTATCCTCCTTGACGAAGGCCAGCGCGCGGCTTTGCTTGTTCCACTCGGCTGCTTGCTCATCGCCGCGTGGCTGGCTCCACACCTGTTTGCGCGCCTTGAAGTCAATGAGCCGACGCGTGTCCTTTCCGCCCACCATGGCCAACGGCTGGTCGGCATATGGGAATGTCAGTGCATTGAGCGACTTGACGCTATCTGCGCCAAGCCCTTTGTTGAGCTTAGCGCGAGTGATAAACACCTTTTCTTTGCCGTTCTTTTGATCCACAGTCCAGCAGGTGTCGGCATTGAGTCGCACGAGTTGGTCACCCCACCAGCGATAGGTGCGGCTCTGCGGAATCATGTTGGCGTAGTTTGTGCCTCCGAAGTTCAGGTCTTCGAGTGTGAATTGCTTCTGTGCCGCTATGGGCAGTGTAAGGGATGCGGCCAGGAGTACGGCCAGGAGATTAATTTTTTTCATTGTTCTATCGTGGTTGTACGAGACTGCGTCTCGCATTACTTAGACATGTGATGATGTAGAAGGCGGTGCAAAGTTACAAAAAAAGCACCATAACTGCCGAGAAACACTTGGATATTTCTCGGCAGTTATGAAAAAGAGGGGGGGTCAGCCGTTTTTTGCGTCACCTTAGGGACTGGTGTTGAGGTATGCTCGCAGGGCTGCGACATAGTCCTCAAAGGCCTTTAGGCCGACGGGGGTGATGCGGCACAAGGTGCAGGGTTTCTTGCCCTTGAAAGTCTTCTCGACCTCGATGTATCCCGCCGTGGCGAGTTTGTCGAGTTGAACGCTCAGGTTTCCTGCCGTTGCTCCAGTCTGTTGCTTGATGTAAGGGAACTCTGCCTCGTCGACGCTGATGAGCAGAGACATCACGGCGAGTCGCAGTTCGGAGTGCAGCAAGGGGTCCAGTGTTGGGAACATATTTTTTCCTCCTTATTCTTGGTTTTGCAAATGGATCATCAGTCCGGGAACAATTAAGCCGATGACTGCCACGGCAGCCATTACGTATAGCTGACTGTGCCCCGGGAAATGCAAAGCACCAAAAAATCCGCCGAAGCCTGCTATGATACCGCAAACTAGTATGACTCGGTTTCGGATGACAAGTCCCATGATGGTAGTAGCCATTCCAAAGCATAAACAGATGATGCTTGTGATGCAGCCGAAAACATACACCTTGGGCATAATCAGTTCCATTGGCACTATTCCGCCACCAATAAGGCCCAGTATGATACCGACCCCGCAGCAGAAGATGCCAAACGTAGCCCATACATGACCTATTGTTTTCCCCACAAAGCTTGTTGGAATGTCCTCTCTTCTTTTTGCAATCATCCATTCACCCACATAACCGGCCAGCCATATAGCCGCCCACAAAAGATTCCATGCTGGCCCACCGTGATTCTTCCACAAGTAGGCGATAAGCAGCGAAAATGCAACTACGCAAGCCCCCCACCACATTAAAGGGAGGGCTGCATTCTTGTTAATTGTACGTTGACTGCACTCTATCGATTCTCGAATAATTTCGAGACTGCGCTCGGCAGTCAGGTTTTGTTTCTCTTCCATAGCTTTTTTTGTAATGATAGTTTCTAATTTTGTTAGTTCTCTGGGTCCTCGCCCTACCCCTGCAGTTGGTAGGGTCTGGACCGGGTTGTGTTCGAATCACGGTACAAAGATAAACAAGTTTGTTTTATAAACCAAATTATTTTCTAGATTTTTTTGCTTTTGGGATGATTTTTTTGTTTTTTAGGGGATACACCTTAATTAAAAAGGCTTTGACCATACCGCAGCATAGTGAACCGATGCCTATTAGTCCCCTTTTTGAGAAAGGGGAGCGGAAAATGAGTTAAATCTATGAAAATGCTTTTGGGTGTCGGAAATTATTCGTAATTTTGCCTTTTTGAAGACAACATAACACAATACAGCTATGATTAATAACAATGTACCCACTCCGGCTGAGTTTTTGGACATCTGCCCGATCAGTGACAAGGATTTCCACAACGAGATGTCGATATTGGTCGAAGAGCCTTCCTTCCAGCGCATTGTGCACATGGTTCTGCCCGACTACAAGTTCAGCGAACTGAAGTATGTGCTGCTAAGCCTTAACTCGAAGGATGAGTTCCAGGCGCGTGTGATGCGCCCCCTGATTGAGGGTCTGCTCGCGAAGACAACTGGCGGATTGACGATGAGCGGCCTAGAGGAGAATATCTCCCCCGATGTGCCCAGCATGTTCATCACCAACCATCGTGACATCATCCTCGACTCGGCTCAGTTGGGCTACCTGTTGCTCAAGTCAGGCCGCCCGTCGTGTGAGATTGCCATCGGCAACAACCTGCTCATCTATGATTGGATCAACAAGCTGGTCCGCTTGAACAAGGCGTTTATCGTCAAGCGTAACCTGGGCCGCATCCAGACGCTGCAGGCCGCCATCCAGTTGTCGGGCTACATGCACTTCTCAATTACTCAGAAGCACGAATGCATCTGGATTTCTCAGCGCGAGGGCCGCTGCAAGGACAGCAACGACCGCACCCAAGAAAGCTTGATCAAGATGCTCACCTACGGCAACCGCGAGAAGAGCATCGTCGAGAGTTTGAAGGAGTTGAACATCTCGCCCGTAGCCATCAGCTACGAGTATGACCCCAACGACTACCTGAAGGCGAAGGAGTTCTTGATGAACGACAAGAACCCCAACTGGAAGAAGAGTCCCGACGACGACTTGCAGAGCATGAAGGTGGGTCTGTTGGGCCAGAAAGGCCAGATGCACTACACGTTCATGCCATGCATCAACGAAGAACTGGAGAAAATTCCTGAAGACCTGGACAAATTGCTGACAGTGAACCGCATCTGCCGCATCATCGACCACTCGATCCATGTGGGTTACAAGATTTTCAAGACCAACTACATCGCGCATGATATCTTGTTTGACAACAAGGAATTCGCCGACCACTATACTCCTGAGGAGAAAGAAGCGTTCAAGCAGTACTTGAGCGACCAGGTCTCGAAGATTACCGACATCAAGCTCAGCGAGTATGACCGCTACTACATGTTCAACAAGATGCTACAGATGTACAGCAACCCGCTGACCAACCAACAGGAGGCATTGAAGTAGAGTCTGTTTCTCAGATTTTAAGATGAGGATTAACTGGATAGCCTTGGCGGTGTTTATCTTCTTCAACCTATTGGTTGACTGGGCTATAGACCGCAAGCTGCGACGCGTCAACAAGGGCGCGTCGCTGGTGCATCGCCTGATAGCATTGGCGCTACAGGTGATGCTTGTAGTGGGCATGGCGCAACCCTTTGGCGACGCCCAGGCCAGCAACAACCGCATGAACTTGACGATGTGGTTGCTGTGGACCTACATAGCCTGCTACATACCCAAGTACCTGTGGCTGCTTCTGGCATGGCCATCGTTTATTCGTCCCCTACCCCATGGGGTGAAGCGCACGTTTGCCATTCTGGGCACTGTGTTGGGGCTGGGCGTGTTTGGCACACTGTGGTGGGGCACGCTGGTTACCCCAGGTAAGCTTCAAGTCAATGAGGTATCATTGCCATGTCCTCGCCTGGGGGCAGCATTTGACGGCTACCGCATCGTGCAAATCAGTGACATCCACTTGGGCACCTACGGCACCGACACCCGCATCGTCCAGCAAATGGTGGACAGTGTCAACGGTCTGCAGCCCGACCTTATCCTGTTCACAGGTGACCTCGTGAGCCGACGCACCAGCGAGGCATTGCCCTTCACCAATGTGCTGCGCCAACTGAAGGCTCGCGATGGTGTCATCGCCATCTTGGGCAACCACGACTATGATGACTACTGCCAATGGCCCGACTCGCTGTCAAAGGCCTGCGACCACCAGGCATTGTGCGACTTGCAGCGCCAAATGGGCTGGGCCTTGCTGAACAACGAGCACCTTGTCATCACGCACGACGGCGACAGACTGCTGATTATCGGCGAGGAGAACTATGGCGAGGGAATGTTCAAGAACTATAGCGACCTTGCCGCTGCCTACCCCGACAGCGTGCATCAGATGCCTTATAAAATCCTGCTTCAGCACAACCCCGTGCAGTGGCGCGAGGAGATTGTTGGCAAGACCGACATCGATCTGACATTGAGTGGACACACGCATGCCATGCAAATCATGATTAACTGGTTTGGCAAGAAATGGTCCCCTGCGAGTTGGCGTTACCAGGAATGGGGCGGACTGTATAGCGAGGGCAACCAGTACTTGTATGTCAATATAGGCATCGGCATGGTGGGTGTTCCCATGAGAATTGGAGCCACACCCGAGATCACGGTGATTCAATTGAGGAATAGATAAACAATGAATGAGAAAGTTATAGGACTCATCTCCAAGGAACTGGAGATAAAGTTGGAGCAGGTGGCCGGAACGGTGAGTCTGCTGGAGGATGGTGCCACTATCCCGTTTATCAGTCGATATCGCAAGGAGTTGACGGGCGGTCTCGACGAGATTGCCATTCAGTCAATTGACCAGCGTCTGAAGTACTACCAGGAGTTGGAGAAGCGTCGCGCGACCATTCTGAAGACCATCGAATCGCAGGAGAAGCTCACGCCCGAGTTGGCTGCTCGCATCAACGACTGCTGGGACGCCACCACCCTCGAGGACCTGTACCTGCCCTATAAGCCCAAGCGCAAGACTCGCGCCGAGGCCGCCCGCCAGCGCGGGTTGGAACCGTTGGCCAAGATGATCATGGCGCAGCGTGGCAATGACATCGCACAGCGCGCCGTGCGCTTTGTGGGCGACGAGGTGCCCGATGTGGATGCCGCCATCGCGGGTGCACAAGACATCATCGCCGAGTGGGTGAGCGAGAACGAGCGTGTGCGCAACCAGGTGCGCAACTCGTTTCGCAACCACGCCATCCTCACCAGCCACTTTGTCAAGGGCAAGGAGATTGAGGGTCGCAACTACGAGACCTACTACGAGTTCTCGCAGCCGTTGCGCCGCATCTCGTCACACCAGTTACTTGCCATCCGTCGTGGAGAGAAAGAGGGCTTCTTGAAGGTAAGCATCAGCATCGATGACGACCGCGCGATACAGAACATCACCCGCACGGTGGTGCGTGGCGAGGGCGTGTGCGCCGACCTGGTCGCCGAGGCTGCCGAGGACAGCTACAAGCGCCTGCTGAAGCCGCAAATTGAGACCGAGTTTGCCGCCATCAGCAAGGAGAAGGCCGATGACGAAGCCATCAACTTGTTTGCCCAGAACGTGCGGCAACTGCTGTTTGCGCCGCCGTTGGGACGCAAGCGCATCCTCGCTGTCGACCCCGGCTTCCGCACAGGCTGCAAGGTGGTGTGTCTGGACGAACAGGGCAACCTGCTGCACCACGACGTCATCTATCCCGTGGCACCGCACTTTGACATCGAGGGCGCGACCGACACCATCGAGCGGCTCGTGAAGAAATACAAGATTGACGCCTTTGCACTGGGCAACGGCACCGCGAGCCGCGAGACCGAGCGATTTCTAAAACGCTTGCACTTCAGCCATCCCGTTGAGGTGCATGTAGTGAACGAGAGTGGCGCGTCGATCTACTCAGCATCGAAGACTGCTCGCGACGAGTTCCCCGACCAGGATGTGACGGTGCGAGGCGCGGTATCGATTGGTCGTCGCTTGCTCGACCCGCTGGCCGAGTTGGTGAAGATTGACCCGAAGTCGATTGGCGTGGGCCAGTACCAGCACGATGTGGACCAGACACGGCTGAAAGACGCGTTGACGTTTACCGTCGAGAGTTGCGTGAACAGTGTGGGCGTGAACATCAACACCGCGAGCAAGGAATTGCTCACCTATGTTGCCGGTTTGGGACCCGCATTGGCACAGAACATTGTCACCTACCGTGCCAAGAACGGCGACTTCACCAGCCGCCAAGACATCATGGACGTGCCCAAGATGGGCGCAAAGACGTTCACCCAAGCGGCTGGTTTCCTGCGCATCCCCGAGAGCGCGAACCCGCTGGACAACAGCGCCGTGCACCCCGAGCGCTATGCGCTGGTCGAGCAGATGGCGCACGACTGCGGCTGCACAGTGGCCGACCTGATCAACGACAAGACGCAGCGCGAGAAGATTGAACTGCGTCGCTATGTGTCGAACGAGGTGGGCGAGCCTACCCTGGTCGACATCATGCATGAGCTAGAGAAGCCAGGCCGTGACCCACGCGAGGGTGCCGAGAATGTCGAGTTTGACGACAATGTGACCGATATCAAGGACTTGCACGAGGGCATGGTACTGAATGGCAAGGTGACCAACATCACGCAGTTTGGCGCGTTTGTCGACATCGGCGTGCACAAGGAGGGGCTGGTGCATGTGTCACAGATGGCCGATAAGCGCGTGAGCGACCCGTCGCGCGTGGTGAAGCTGGGCCAAGTGGTACGAGTTCGCGTGCTGTCGGTCGACCTCGAGCGACAACGCATCGCCCTCAGCCTTAGAATGAATTGAGAATTTATCTCACGCAGACTTAACCTAATGCTCAATGCTCAATGCACAATGTACAATGTACAATGCACAATGCACAATGCACAATGCACAATGCACAATGCACAATGCACAATGCACAATGCACAATGCACAATGCACAATGCACAATGCACAATTACAGCCTCGCTGCACACATCTCATGCAGATTACGCCGATAAACTATAAACTCATACAGAAAGTGTGGATTTTTGCGTACCGACGCAAAAATCCACACATTTTTTTGGCAGATTGCCGTCTGAGGCAGTAATTTTGTACTTTCAAAATATTCTCCATTATAATAGACAAAACGCTTATGAAAAAAATTACCCCCCTATTGCTGTTAGCAGCATGTATGCTGCTGCCGCTTGTTGCACAGGCGTTGCCGTTTGTGCCCACGACCGACCCGACCTCACCCACTACCCACTGGTATCAGATTAAAACCGAGAATGTGTATCTCTATGCCAATGCCGGTTATCAACAAGTCCAGACCTCATCGACCGGTTCAACAACCAACGACTACTACTTGTGGTGCTTTGTGGGCACCGAGTCAACCGGCTACAAGATTTATAGCCGCGGTTGCAAGGCCTATATGAAATGTGGGTATGAAGTCAATGGCACGGGTAATGAAAGTGACATCAACCTCGTCGAACTGGGCAGCGGAAACAATTTCTATATCTATTATTTGGACAGTTTTTTTCATCCTGCTCAGAAGTTGTACCTTTGTTATGATAGCGACAATGGCATCTATGGCGGTGCTAAATACAACAGCTACACGGCCTCGGAGGTTGCCGTGGCTCCTACCGTCGACCCACCTTTTGAGCCCACTGCCGACCCGTCGTTGTCGACAACCAAATGGTATCAAATCAAAACAGAGGGTTTGTATCTAACCGTTAGTGCTAATGGTGAAGCAGTCGATGTCTCATCGTCACCGTCGACCGACAGAAATTTCCAGTGGTGCTTTGTAGGCAACGCCTCGACAGGTTACAAGATTTACAACCGTGGTCGTAAGGCCTACGTAGTGGTTTGCGTGTTCTTTGGCGATGGTACGGAGCATAACGTCAGTTATACCGAACTGAACAGTGACAAGAGTTTCTATATTTACTGTTATAATAATAGCGAAAAACTGTACCTTGACCTCAACGAATATGGTCTTTACATTGGAGAGTCTAGATCCAACACCTACACTGTTGTTCCCGTTGAGGACACCCCTTCGTCTATTGTCATAGGCGATGTCAACGACGATGGCCAGACTGACATCGCCGATGTGAATGCCATTATCAACATGATGCTGGGAAAGGTGCCGCAAAGTGATGCTGGTGATGTGACGGGTGACGGCACGGTCGACATAGCAGATGTGAACGAGGTGATCAACATCATGCTCGGCAAGGCATCGTTCGACAACAATCCGGCTACCTACACCGTGGGCGGCGTGTCGTTCAAGATGATACCCGTGCTAAGTGGCACGTTCACCATGGGTGTCAATAACAGCACCTACAGCGAGAAGCCTGCCCACCAGGTGACGCTCGGCAACTACCGCATTGGCCAGACCGAAGTGACACAAGCCCTGTGGGTGGCAGTGATGGGCAGCAACCCCAGCGCTTTCACCGACGACCCACAGTGTCCCGTCGAGAGCGTGAGTTGGGACGACTGCCAGGCATTCATCACCAAGTTAAACCAGATGACAGGCAAGCGATTCCGTCTGCCCACCGAGGCCGAGTGGGAGTATGCTGCCCGTGGCGGCCGATTCAGTAAGGGATACACTTACGCCGGTGGCAACGATCCTTTCGCTGTGGGGTTTCACTGGGGCAATTCTGGCCCTTATGGCAATCCTTTTGGCACGCCCAAGAGCACCCACCCTGTCGCCCAAAAAGCCCCCAACGAGTTAGAGCTGTACGACATGAGCGGCAACGTAAATGAGTGGTGCCAAGACTGGTTTGGCTACTACAGCAGCGATGCTCAAACCAACCCTACAGGCCCCGTCAGTGGCCAGAATCGAGTGTACCGCGGCGGCAGCTGGAATGACCAGGAAAATGCTTGCACCGTGACGTGGCGCAAGAACAACACCCCACAGTCCAACACAATGGGGCTGCGCCTCGCCCTCTAGTTTACACCAAGGAAACACAATAATCATTGCAAGAATGAAACACTTTCATAAAATCTCACTGACAGCACTGCTCATGGCAATGCTGCCACTTGTGGCCCAGGCGCTGCCGTTTGAGCCCACGAGCGACCCTAACGCATCGACCACTAAGTGGTATTATCTCATCATTAACAATCTGTATGTACAAGGTGTGGAGCAGTACTTTGGCTCAACTCCGTATTATGCCACGTCATTGGGCTCTGCCCCTTCGGGCACCCCTGTTGACCAATGGTGTTTCGTTAATGACGGCACAGGCAAGTACAAAGCCTTTAACCGCAAATACAAGAAGTATCTGTGCGATGACGGTTATTTAGAGAGTGAAATCAACCATGAGACTTCGGTCTATTACAGAGAACGCACCTCCGACACATTCTACCTGTTGCGCTCCTATAATAGCGATGGCGCCACTGTCATCCTGAACCTTTATTATGATGCCGAGGAAAATGCGTTGATGAGCGAGGCCACTACGGGCAATGTGCTGCACGGCTATTTCA
>JAEEGF011583794.1_pt1 | contig 13991 bp, 6 predicted proteins | sample 9134171 | NCBI WGS metagenome assembly JAEEGF01 (sample SAMN16246542, study PRJNA631951) | gut metagenome | biome: gut microbiome; feature: rumen; material: AP-attached | host: Bos | place: Iran: Karaj | collected 2018-10
ATGGTGGGAATCATCACCATCGATGACGTAGTGGACATCCTGGAAGAAGAGGCTACCGAGGATATCGAGAAGATGGCAGCTATCGTGCCATCCGACAAGCCCTATCCCAAGGTTGGAATATTTGAGACCTATAAAAACAGAATGCCCTGGCTGCTGCTTCTCATGATAAGCGCCACCTTTACCGGGGCAATTATCACAAGCTTTGAAGAAGCCCTGGCAGCCTATGTTGTGCTGACCGCCTACATTCCCATGCTGATGGACACCGGCGGAAATGCGGGATCCCAGGCCAGCGTATCAATTATCCGTGGACTTTCACTTAAAGAGATCGAGTTTGATGATATATTCAAGATCATTTGGAAAGAGATGAGAGTTGCGTTCCTCTGCGGATTGACCCTGTCCGGTGCAAGCTTTATCAAGCTTCTTTTACTGGACAAGCTGGAAGTTCCGGTGGCAGCAGTTGTCTGCCTGACACTGCTCATCGTTGTGCTCATCGCCAAGCTGGTGGGCTGCTGTCTTCCTATGATAGCATCAAGAATAGGCTTCGACCCTGCGGTTATGGCGTCGCCCATGATCACAACCATCGTAGATGCGCTGTCACTGTTGGTTTACTTCAACATCGCCACCAAGATGTTACACCTTGTGCTATAACGTGTGCAGTCGGGGACTGTCCCCAACCGCGCAACTTAAGAGGAAATCTGCTTATGACTTATTTCACATGCTTTTTTCTCGACAACGAAAAAGACATTATAGTTAGTCTGTATAAGGACCTGGACAAGATGTGCTACGTCCTGTCCACTCCGAATCACGGAACAGGCAATCTTATAAGGAATCTTGCGGGAATCTGCGGCCTTCCCCTTTCTCAGGATGAGAAGGGGATGCTGGTGATCCGGGGCGAGGTTCCTTGTTTTATTGACGCCAACAATCAGGAGAGCTACATCTTCAGCATGGGAGACATCGAGGTTGCAAGGATATATCCTGACGCCAGAGTCGAGATGAAGGCCGCCATCCCCGCCATTTCCAAGACCCTTATGAGTCAGACCAAGGACTACAGGCTGGGGCTTGATAAGACTGTTTTCAAGACCTTTGTGAAAAAAGAGCTGAAATTCCGGGCGGATCTTCATACCCATATGAACGGCAATCTCACCGGCGACATGCTCATCGCACTGGGAATCTGCCATCAGATAAGATATCCCCTTTATTATGTAAAAAAGCTGGGACTGGAGCTCACCGAGGAGCAGTGGCTTAGGGTCAATGCCCAGAGGAGCAAGGTCGCCAAGCAGTTCATAACTTCAGAGCTCACCGGCAAATATCTGGACAGAAAGATCAACGACAACACCTACATCAACTTTGCGGACCTGATCCTTAATAACCTGGGAAATGCGGAGATGAACATCGTCAAGATCCGCGGGTCCCTGGCTGTTATCAAGGACGGACAGGCCGTTTTTACCAACCTTGAGAAGGTCTACCTCTATCGCTATGTCTTTTGCAAGGGAAAAGAGAGCGATGAAAAGATAGAACTTCACAACGTGGAGCAGATCCCCGATGAGGACGTCAAGCGCTATCTCAAGCAGATGCTCATAGACAGGGAGAATCCCGACTACTGCCACAATACTATTTTCCAGGATAAGCTTTTGTGGATCGCCCGCTATTACAAGCGCCAGGGTGTGTGCTATGCCGAGATCAGCGATACCACCCTGGTAAAAAAGTACGAGTCCATCGAGATGCTGCAGCAGGTCCATGAGGTCATGCCCAGGATATATCAGGAGACCGGTGTCATGATCCGCTTCCTGGCTGCCATGCGAAGGATTCCCCTCACCATTGTAAAAGATGCCGTGACTCCCGCGGATTACCTGGAGCAGAACCTGGCTGTACTTAAGGCAACAGCTCTGGACCCGTACGTTGCAGGCTGCGACTTTGTTGGAGAAGAGATAAATGACATCAGCACCCTGAAGCCGGTGTTTAAGGAATTAGTGAAGATAGCCGCCAAGGATCCCACCTTTGTGATCAGGGTCCACGCGGGAGAAAATGACAGTCACAAGGACAATATCGCCAAGTCTATCCAGTGCGTTCAGGACTTTCTTGCGCCGGGGCAGCAGATGCCCAGAATGAGGCTTGGTCACGGACTATATACCTATTCCCTCAGATCCCAGAAGGGAAAAGAGGTCCTTAAGAAGCTCAAGGAAAACAACGTGGTGCTGGAGTTCCAGATCACCAGCAACGTAAGGCTCAACAACCTCAATTCCCTGGATAAGCACCCTCTTCGTCAGTATCTGAAGCAGGGCATAAAGTGCGTTCAGGGCTCCGACGGAGCGGCGCTGTATGGAAGCAACTCCATAGATGAGGAGCTTTCTCTGGAGCGTATGCTGGAGCTGTCTGAGAAGGACCTGCGGCTTATGAAGGAGACCGAGAGCAGCATCATCGAAATGAGCAGGATTGCATATTCGGAGAAGAAGGCGAAGTTCTACGATATGCTCAAGGGCCGCGACATGGAAGAGGTGCTTCTTGAGAAGATGCAGACCGTGAAGATTGCCAGGAGCAGTGATAAAGTCGTTGCCAAATTTGACGCCAACAGAGAGCTTAAGGATGAGATCGAGGAGCTTTCCTGGGAGAGGTTCCCTATTATTCTCATGGGCGGAAGCTTTAATACCGAGAGCCGTGCCACCAAGGTCACCCCGGAGGGAACAAAGCAGCTGGAGGACCTGATGAAATTTGCAGATCCTGAGGAAGCCTTTTTCATAATTGGTCATAAACTTTCAGGATACGAGAAATATCTGCTTGAACATAACAAGAAGAAGTTTAAAATATATTCTGTTGTGCCTGCGCTTCTGACCAGAAAAGAGATAGACCGGTTAAAGGAAGCGAAGGTCAGTATACGTGTCTCCACTGAGACTGAAGGAATGGGCATCTACAAGAGCTTTAACTATGAGATCTTTGAAAGACGCCCCTCTATGGTGGTAGCTTTTGACGGAAACAGCGCTGCGGCCAACCTTATCCAGGAAGCCAAGAATGGAAAGGGTAGGTCTGCAATCCTGGTGTGGAGCCACTCCCGGACACTGCAGCAAAAGGCCAGATCCCTTCAGGGATATGTGGAGTTCTTTGATGAGAACAAGGGCCTTGTTGCCCGGATAAAGGAGCTGCAGGCAAGGTTTGAACCGCCGAGGCATTGATAATAACGAGGAGAGCTATGAAAAAAAGAATTTGTGCACTGATACTTAGCTGTATGGTGGCCTTTACCGGGATGCCGGTGAGTGCCGCGGAAGATACAGCAGAAGAGATAATCATCGACAGCGATGTGGAACTACCAGACAGCGAAAACCCAGAGCCGGAGCAGGCTGAAGATAGATTGGGGTCAGACCCCACTTTGGAGGCGGCAGAGGAAGAAATAAATGTGGGGTCTGACCCCACACTGGGGGAAAGCCAGGAGGAGACTGAGGTTTCGGAAGATTGGGAAAGTGAGTGGATGGAGCGCTACGGCTTTACCAAGACTGATGAGGGCGACTATCAGCTCATTGATGAAGAGGGAAATATTTATATATACAACAGCGACGATCCGGAGCTTTTTAAGTATTACCCCATAGAGGAAGAGGAGCAGGAGCTCATTCCTATGGAGCTTTCCGAGGACGGCGAATGGGAGCTTCTGGAGGGCGACGCCAATCCGGATCCTCATGTTTTTAAATTAAATACATCCCACAAATACAGCTATCCCAAGTACTACAAAACATCGGATGACAGCAAGAGGGTTGCGATACATTATGGAATCGATGTTTCCTACCATCAGGGAAGTATCTCTGAGGCCACCTACAAACGCCTTAAGAATGACTATGGCCTTGAGTATGTGATCCTGAGAGTGGGCTTTAGAGGCTACGGAGATGCGGGAACCCTCAATCCTGATACACAGTTTGAAAATAATATAAGAAATGCCTATAACGCAGGTCTTAAGGTGGGAATCTATTTCTTTTCCCAGGCAATAAGTACCCAGGAGGGCATAGCAGAGGCCAATTATTCTATCGAGGCCCTGAAGGACTACAAAAACATGGTGTCTTTGCCGGTTTACATCGACTATGAGTACGCCGGATCTCCGGGAAGACTCAGGAAGGCAGACCTTGGAAGACAGGAGCACACCGATATCTGTAACGCTTTTTGCAAGACCATGACTGATGCGGGCTACAAGGCGGGCATCTACGGCAACAAGAGCATGCTCCTTGATGACATGTACGTTTCCCAGATCCCGGCTGCGTACAATATCTGGATGGCCAATTACGTGACAGCCGGGTCCGATGGAATCTATTCCACCACCTACGAGGAGAGGCTCAACGTCTGGCAGTTTACCAGCAGCTTCACCGGTTTTTCATCTCTGATAACCGCAAATGGCGGAAAGCTGGACTTCGACTTCTGGTTCGGAGATTTCCCCAGCGCCACAACGTCTCTGGTCTATGACGCCAACGGCGGCTTCGGGGCAAAAAAGACTGTGACAGGCAAGGTTGGACAGAAGGTTACCGTCATAGATAATCCCTATACCAACGACGGCTACAGCTTTGTCAGCTGGAACACCCTGGCTGACGGCACAGGAACCACCTACAATCCCGGAGACAGCTTTACTCTTACCAAGGAAAAAAGCACTCTCTACGCAATCTGGAAGCCCTACACCTATATGGTGACCTTTGATTCCCAGGGCGGCAGCAGCGTTTCACCTGTAAAGGGCGTCACCTACGACAGCCTGATAACAGAGCCCTCAGAGCCCAAGAAAAAAGATTACTCTTTTACCGGATGGTACCTGGACCCTGAGCTTACCGCAAAATGGGACTTTGCCCATAACAGAGTTAAGCGCGACACCACTCTTTATGCGGGCTGGAAGCTCACGGATGAGTCAAAGGATTTCGGCGATCTGGAAAAAGAGGAAAATGCCGACATTAAGGCATCTTTTGAAGGGGACGCCACCAGGATCCCAGAAGGACTCTGGGCCTTCGGTGTGGAAGATGCGGACTACACCGGGGAAGCGATAACCTTCGAGAACATAAGAGTTTTTTACCATAAGACACAGCTCAGGGACTCTGAGTTTACCGTCAAATATTTCGATAACAAGGCAGCAGGCAAGCGGGGGACAAGAGTTGTCATAACCGCCAAGGGCAGATTTGAAGGCAAGATAGAATGTCCTTTTACCATAAGAAGTCTTTCCCTTGGAGATGAGGGCGCCAACAATGAGAACCTGACTGCCGCTGACATATGCCTCAAGTACAACAAGAAGGTGCAAAAGGGCACCACTGCTGTATCCTACAAGGTCAGAACCCCGGATGGAAAGGAGAAGTACATAAGCCTTAAAGCGGGGACAGACTTTACCTATGTTTATCCGGGAACAGACAAGAAGGCGGAAGGCTATGATCCCAAGGCCTTTGTGGGAACCCCAAAGGAGGGCGGAACCTATGAGGTTACAATCGTCGGAAAAGGCAATTTCCGCGGAACAGCCACTTTTACCGAAACAATCCTTCCCAATGTGACGGACGAGATCTCAGTCAGCAAGCTCAAGGTCAGCACCGTGAAGAATCAGCAGCTGAGCCTGGACGCCGAGGGCGAGATAATCCCTGTGGAGCCAAAGCCCGTGGTGAAGTTTGGAAAAGAGATCCTGACAGAGGGCGTGGACTATGACCTCACCTACACCAACAGGACCGAGGCCGGAAATGCCTATATTTACATAACCGGTTCAGGAACCAGATTTGTGGGCAGCAGAAGAATAGGCTACAAGCTCACCGCCATGCCCATGAAGAAGGTCAAGATAACCGGCTTTCCCAAGGAGTCTTTTACCTATGACAGAACTGCCCACACCGTAAGCGGCTATGTCCTGACCTACTACGCGAGCTCCAAGGCAGCAGGAAGGAATCTTGAAGAGGGAAGAGACTATGTGGTGAAGTACACCGACAATGTTAACGCCGGAAAGGTTACGGTTTCCTTTATAGGAAAGGGCGCCTACGCAGGGAAGCTTACGAAGAAATTTACAATAAATAAGATTCCCTTCAAGGTAAAAAAGCTTCAGAACGAGAATATCAGTATTTACATGGACCGCTCCGTAGAGTACACCGGCAGCCCGGTTAAGCCCTTTGTGGAGATCATCTACACCTATGTGGATAATGAGGGCGTGACCAGGAATTATTATCTGAAGGAGGGTACGGACTACACCCTTAAGTACACCAACAACAAAAAGGTTTATGTGGGCTCAGCAGGAGGTTCCATACCCACTGTGACCATAACCGGAAAGGGAAATTTCTCCGGAACACTTTCCAGATCCTTTAATATTCATAAGTAATTTGATGTAATAAAATGGGACGGCTCCGTAAGGAACCGTCCCGTTTAATATATTTAAAAGGTGTATTATGACTTGAAGAATTCCATTTCCTTGTTAAGTTCCTCGGCAACATCTTTCAGGCTGCTGGCGGAACCTGCAAGGGTAGTAACTGTTGCGGAGAGCTCCTGCATGGAAGCACCGGTCTCTTCTGAGGATGCTGCATTCTCTTCGGAGATGGCGCTCAGAGCACTCATGGTGTCAACAACGGCATTCTTGGAAGATTCGCAGGTGTCTGCACCCTGGGAGATAAGCTTTACTCCGCCTACGGTGCTGCTGATATCAGCTAACATTCCGTTAACGGCGTCAAGGGTCTCACCGAGAGCGATCTGCTGATCCTGGTTGCCCTGCTTAACGTCCTCAGCGGCCTGAACTGCAGCCTGGGACTGGTCGAGAAGGATATCCATCTCTTTTCTGATATCATCAGCCATTTCCTTGGAGTCATCTGCAAGCTTACCGATCTCCTCAGCAACAACCGCAAAGCCTTTTCCTGCTTCGCCGGCTCTTGCGGCCTCGATGGAGGCGTTCAGTGACAGAAGGTTGGTCTGGGTGGCGATGGATGCGATACCCTCAACCTTGTTGTTGATATTAGCAACAGCTTCCTGAGTAGCTGCGATAGTCTTTGAGATCTCGTCGATCTTGGCTGTCATTCCGGCTGAGGAATCCTGCAGTGAAGAAAGGGAATTGCTGGAAACTTCTGAAGCTTCCTTCATCTTTTCTGCCAGATTGGAGAGACTGTCTGTTGAGGACTGAACATCGGCAACCGCATCGCCGATTCTTCCTACATTCTCAGAAGCGCTCTGAATCTCGTCAGCCTGCTGGGTAGCACCGGTAGCAATTTCCTGAACTGCATTGGATACGTCCTCTGCGGTCTGGGAGATCTGATTGGCCATATCCGAGAGTTCCTCGGAGGAACTGCCCACACTGGCAGCTGAGGATTTGATATTTGTAACTATGGCGCTCAGTCTGTCTACAACAGTGTTGGTGCTGTTTATCATAAGGCCGAACTCGTCTTTTCGACCTTGGAATTTATCTATCTTACGGAAACGACCTTCTGCCAGTTCTGCTAAAGATTCGCTGACAACGTTGAGAATGTCGGTAAAGGCTTTTCCTACAAATACAGAGATCACGGCTACAATGATGGCCATTACAACAGCCAGACCTACGAGGATCATAGCGGACTGTCTTGCAGAAGCAAGAACGGTGTTGGAATCTGTTGCTGCGCATACCATGAAGCTGCTGTTGGGCTCTTTTGAATATGCAACATAGGCATCATAGCCCTTGCCGGTATCGACAAAGTAGAAACCGCTGTCCTTGCCGGAGGTCATGAACTCAGATTTATCTCTCATGTCCTCTTCATGCTCACCGTTTCCGATCTTATACTGGGAATGAGCGGCAACACGGCCTGTTCTGTCAACGATAAAGGCATCCTTGGCCTCTTTTTCCAGGAAAGTATGAAGGGCATCCAGATTGTAGTTTCTCTGGATGATGGCGTAAACATTGGTTCCGTCGGTGACAGGAGCTGAGAAGGTAACCTGTCTGGCACCGGTGGAAGCACTGATGATTACGTCAGACATATAGGCATGACCTGCCATTGCCTGCTTGAAATAATCTCTTTCATGAACATCAACCAGCTTACCGCCATCAGTACGGAAGAGCTGCATGCCGTCTGCACCGGTGAGAGTTGTGGCATTGCCGTCATCAAGAACCGCATCTATACCCTGAAGTGTACTTAGGATAACGTCGTCTCCGATACCGGCTTCAGGAGCTGTAACATACGCGATGATGGTAGGGTTTCGCCCGGCCTGACGGATAAGGTCCATGTTCTGCTCAACAATGGACTCGAAGGAAGCCCTGATATAAACTGCCTGCCATTCCAGAGATTCCTGGGCATCCTTCAGAGCTTTGTTGGTGGAAGTGAAGTAGCTCACCGCGGTGGAAATTACCAAGGGAACCACTGCTATAGCCACCAGTAGCATAATGAGTAAGTTTTTGATACTGTTAAAAAAACCGATTTTTGGAGCATTTGTTTTCTTCTCTTTGATTTCTTTCGCCATAATACCCTCCATTTTTGCCATTAAGGCATCGTATACAAGGATTATAGCCCAAATCATGAAGAAAAGTTATCAGTTTAGCGTATTATAATAAACATTTAATACTTTATTGACCAACCCCCAGTAAACGATTTCGGTTAGTAGCCTTCGAGAAGTATGCTATAATGTTGAAGTATAGGTGTAAATTGCCCAAAATATAAGCAAAGAAGGTTATGTTATGCCCCTTAATAACGACGAGAATAAAAAGGCACCCCTGGCCAATACTGATTTTATCAGTGAAAAGATAAAGCAGCGTCCCATCAATAAAAAGAAGCTGTTTCGGCGAACCATGATCACCGTCACACTGGCAGTGCTGTTTGGTATAGTAGCCTGCTTCACCTTCCTTTTTCTCCAGCCTGTTTTCAGTGACAGGATGTTCCCGGAAAAAGAGCCTGAGGAGGTATCTTTTCCCGCGGAATCTGCCAGCGATGAGCTGACCCCAGAGGAGATGTTTGCGGACGACAACGAGATCGCCGCCATTGAGGCCCAGAGCTTTGAGGCAAGTCAGAAGGATCAGATCGATGAAGCCATTGCTTCCTACGCCTTTAATTCTTCCGATTACGGCAAGATGATGAATTCCCTTAAGGACCTGGCCAGCACCGCCAGCCGCAGCATGGTAAAAGTGACAGCGGTGACCAGTGATGCCAACTGGTTCAGCGAGTCCTTTGAAAACAGCGGAACCACCTCGGGAGTTATTGTGGCGGACAACGGCATAAGCATTTTTATCCTGGCACCCTACAGCGCGGTGGAGGAAGCAGAGAGCATAAGGGTTACCTTCTGTGACAACGCTTCCGCCCAGGCTACCATCAGGCTGGCGGATTCCATCAGCGGATACTGCGTAATAACAGTGAGACATTCCATTATTCCTGCGGGCACTGCGGACCACTTTCTTGTGGCGGCCCTTGGAAGCTCCAATTCCAACAGCATCACGGGAAGACCTGTAATCGCTGTGGGAAGTCCCATCGGTGTGCAGGATTCCATAGCCTACGGAATCATCACTTCGGAAAAGACGCCCCTTGATATGGCGGATTCAGATTACAAGCTTCTGACCACAGACATCCTGGGAAGCAGATCCGGCAGCGGCGCCCTTATAAACTTAAGCGGGCAGGTTGTGGGAATAATCGATATGTCCCATGCCCAGGAGGACCTTAAGAACAACATCTGTGCGGTGGGAATCACTGAGCTTAAGAGCCTTATCGAGGACCTTTCCAATCTTCACCCAAGGGCTTACCTGGGGGTTCACGGAACCACCATTCCTGATGATATCCGGGAGCAGCAGAACATTCCTGCGGGAGCTTACATAACCCAGACGGAAATGAACTCACCTGCCATGAAGGCCGGCATCCAGAGCGGCGACATAATAACTGCCATAGACGGCGTGGAAGTTGCGAGTTATGAACTTTTGGTTAATAAGCTTGCAGGCTTTAAACCGGATGATATAATTACAGTTACTGTTATGAGGCAGGCGCCTTCTGACTATATCAGCCTTGATATAGAGGTGACTTTGGAGAGTTCCACCCATAACTGATTTTTTTGCAAAATAAATATCTTTTTAGATTTAGAAATGAGGAAATTTTAATGAAGTTCATCAAGGACATGAAACCCGGCGACAGAGTTGCAGATATATATATGTGTAAGCACAAGCTTTCCGCCACCACCAAGAACGGCAAGGAGTACTATTCTGTAACCCTTCAGGACAAGACCGGAACCGTGGACGCCAAGGTATGGGAGCCCAACAGCGAAGGTATCGATGAGTTCGACGACACCGACTGCATCGACGTATTCGGTGAAGTTACCAGTTTTAACGGAGCTCTCCAGGTCAATATAAAAAGAGCAAGAAAGTGCCGCGAGGGCGAGTTTGATCTCGCTCTTTATCTTCCCGTATCCTCCAAGGACATCGAGGTGATGTACAAGGAGCTTCTGGGCATCATCGGCACCATTGAGAATAAGTATCTTAAGCAGCTTTTGGAGCTTTTCTTTGTAAAAGACGAGAGCTTTATCACTTTGTTTAAAAAGAGCAGCGCCGCCAAGACAGTGCACCACGCCTTCATCGGCGGACTTTTGGAGCACACTTTGAGTGTGACCAAGCTCTGCAACTACTATTGCACAGCATATCCCATGCTTAACAGGGACCTGCTTCTTACAGCAGCTATGTGCCACGACATCGGTAAGGTAAGAGAGATCAGCCTTTTCCCTGTTAACGATTACACCGACGAGGGTCAGTTCCTGGGACATATCGTCATGGGCTGTGAGATGATCGGCACCAAGGCAGCTCTTATTCCGGGATTTCCTGAGCTTTTGAAGCAGCAGCTGCAGCACTGCATCCTTGCACACCACGGGGAGTTAGAGTACGGCTCACCCAAGAAGCCTTCCATCATCGAGGCTGTTGCCCTCAACATGGCGGACAACACCGATGCCAAGATGGAGACCTTCACAGAGCTTCTTGGCAATATCACCGAGCCCGGCTGGCAGGGATATAACAAATTCTTTGAGACCAATATTTATCAGACCAAGATAGACTAATAAGGACCAGATACCAATGAATCAAAAAGCACTACACGTACTTGAGTACGACAAAATTATAGAAAGGCTCACAGACCACGCCAGCTCCGAACCGGGGCGGAAGATGTGCCGTGAGCTGGTTCCAAGTTCCGATATCAAAGAGATCAGAAAGAACCTGGAAAAGACAGGTGACGCCATCGCCAGAATTTTCAAGAAGGGCTCAACCTCTTTTGGCGACAACAGAGATTTCACAGGAAGCCTCAAGGCACTGAAGATCGGGGCGGCCCTTGATATGGGCGCTCTTCTCAGGCTGGCTTCATTTCTTGACAACGTAAACAGGGTAAAAAGCTACGGCCGTCCCGCCAGGGATGATGAGAACACCGACTCTCTGTCAGAGATGTTCAGTATGCTGGAGCCCCTGACCTTTGTTTCCGCTGAGATCAGACGCTGCATTGTTTCCGAGGATGAGATCGCGTCCGACGCAAGCCCTGCCCTTAAACACATCAGAAGGGGCATCATGCTCACCAATGACCGTATCCATGAGCAGCTCAACAGAATGATCAACGGTTCCCTCAGAACCTACCTGCAGGATGCGGTGGTCACCATGAGAGGCGACAGATACTGTATCCCTGTCCGCTCTGAGCACAAGTCTCAGGTCAGCGGTATTGTCCACGACCAGTCCTCCTCAGGCTCAACTCTTTTTATCGAGCCAGCAGCAATTGTAGAGCTCAACAACAAGCTCCGGGAGATGGCGTTGCAGGAGCAGGCTGAGATCGAGAAGATCCTTCAGGAATTAAGCCTCAGGGTTGCGGAGCACGTGGACGACATCAAGTTTGACTCCGATGTTATGACGGAGCTGGATTTCGTTTTTGCCAAGGCATCCTATGCCCTTGAGATAAACGGCATGGTTCCTACCTTTAATGAGAATCACGCCATCGACATCAAGAAGGGAAGACACCCTCTTATCGACAAAAAGAAGGTGGTTCCCATAGATGTTTATGTTGGTAAAGATTTCGACATGCTGATAATCACAGGACCTAACACCGGTGGTAAGACTGTAACCCTCAAGACAGTAGGTCTTTTGACACTGATGGGACAGGCAGGCCTTGCTATCCCTGCGGGAGACCACTCAGAGCTGTCTGTGTTTGAGGAAGTTTACGCAGATATCGGAGATGAGCAGAGTATCGAGCAGTCACTGTCCACCTTCTCATCCCATATGACCAATACAGTTTCAATTCTGGAGAACGCCGACGAGAATTCACTTTGTCTTTTCGACGAGCTGGGTGCGGGAACTGACCCCACAGAGGGTGCGGCTCTTGCCATTTCCATTCTGAATGACCTTCATTCCAGGGGTGTTCGCACCATGGCAACCACCCACTACAGCGAGCTTAAGGTCTATGCCCTGAACACACCGGGCATTCAGAACGCCAGCTGCGAATTCGATGTAGAGTCACTGCGTCCCACCTACAAGCTTCTCATCGGAATCCCCGGCAAGAGTAACGCTTTTGCCATTTCCCAGAAGCTGGGACTTCCCGAGAGGATCATCGAGGCCGCCAAGGGACAGATCAGCACCGAGGATAAAAAGTTTGAGGACCTTCTGGCGGATCTTGAGAGAAGCCGCAAGGTCATTGAGAGCGAGAGACTGGAGATAGAGCAGTACAAAAAGGAAACCAAGGAGCTCCATCAGCGTCTTGAGGAAAAGACCGACAAGCTGGACAGACAGCGTGAGGAGATCCTCCGCGAGGCCAACGAGCAGGCAAGAGAAATCCTGCAGGAGGCCAAGGACCTGGCGGACGACACCATCAGGACCTTCAGAAAGGCAGGCCCCGGAGCATCAATCGCAGACCTGGAGAGAGCAAGAACCAGCGTTGGTCAGAAGATCTCTGACAAGAACAAGGCCATATCCAATTCCTCCAAGAGCCAGCAGGCCAAGGAGACCCATCCTATCCTCAAGGAGTCACAGCTCAAGCTGGGCGAGTCCGTTAAGATCGTATCCATGGGACTTAAGGGAACCATCAGCTCCAAGCCTGACAAGGACGGCAATCTTTTTGTACAGTGCGGAATCATGAAGACCAAGGCAAATATCCGTGATCTGGTGCTGGTTTCCGATGATGACGGCAAGACAGCCATGAAGAAGTTCTACGGAAGACATACCTCCGGAGGTGGCGGCAAAATGGATCTTTCCAAGGCTGCCAACATCAGAACAGAGATAAATCTCATAGGTAAAAACAGCGATGACGCCATTGCTGCTCTTGATAAATATCTGGATGACGCTTACATGACACATCTTAATAACGTGAGAGTCGTTCACGGCAAGGGATCCGGTATCCTCAGACAGGCAGTACACAACTACCTGAAGGGCGTTCCCTATGTGAAGTCCTTCAAGCTTGGGGAATACGGCGAGGGCGACGCAGGCGTTACAATCGTTACTTTTATAAAATGATCATTATTGTGGGGGTTATAAGATGGTAAACAAACAGAAAATCTTAATTGTTGATGATGACAACAATATCGCAGAGCTGATCTCCCTGTACCTTATCAAGGAGTGCTTCGAGACCAGGATCTGCAACGACGGCGAGTCTGCGATCAACACCTATGACACCTTTAATCCGGATCTTATTCTTCTGGACCTGATGCTTCCCGGAATCGACGGATACCAGGTCTGCAGGGAGATCAGGACCAGATCCCAGATTCCCATTATCATGCTTTCTGCCAAGGGAGAGGTCTTTGACAAGGTTCTCGGTCTTGAGATGGGAGCAGATGACTACATGGAGAAGCCCTTTGATTCAAAGGAACTGGTGGCCAGGGTTAAGGCGGTCCTTCGAAGATCCAAGGTACAGGCTCCGGAGCCTGAGAAGCCCAACGACAAGGTGGTAAGATATCCAGACCTTGAGATCAATATGACCAACTACTCCGTAACCTATCAGGGCGAGAGAGTTGATATGCCCCCCAAGGAACTGGAGCTTTTGTATTTCCTTGCGGCTTCACCCAATCACGTTTTTACAAGAGAACAGCTTCTTGACCAGATCTGGGGCTGCGAGTACATCGGAGATACCAGAACT
>JAEEGF010692680.1_pt1 | contig 13989 bp, 11 predicted proteins | sample 9134171 | NCBI WGS metagenome assembly JAEEGF01 (sample SAMN16246542, study PRJNA631951) | gut metagenome | biome: gut microbiome; feature: rumen; material: AP-attached | host: Bos | place: Iran: Karaj | collected 2018-10
TCGAACGGCCCCCAATATAGTTTCTAATACTGGCGCCAAAGTCCTTGATAAAATTCACTCCGGCAATCACTTCTCCAAAGACAACGCCTTTATACTCCAAGATGGTACAGCCTTCAATGTTTGGTGTAGTAGTAAGTATCATAATACATTGATTTTGTTTATCCATTTTGCCTGCAAATATATGTATTTTTTAGATGGTGAACAAAATTCTGTAATTTTGCGGCATGAAAAAAGCGTTTGAACTGTTCTTCTCTTTCTTCAAGATCGGAGCTTTCACACTCGGCGGCGGCTATGCCATGCTGTCGATGGTGGAGAAGGCCGTCGTCGACCAGAAGAAATGGATTCCCAACGACGAGTTTTGGGACATGATTGCCGTGGTTCAGTCGCTTCCGGGCGTGTTTGCCGTCAACACGGCCTTGTATGTCGGGCATCGGGTTGCTGGCACAAAAGGTGCCTTTGCCGCCATGCTGGGTGCCATCATCCCGTCCATCACCATCATCCTGCTCTTGGCCACGGTGTTCCGCGAATACCGCGACCAACCCGTGGTGGAGCGCATCTTCAAGGGCATCCGTCCCTGCGTGGTGGCCCTCATCCTCGCCCCTTCGCTGCGAATGATCAAGTCGGCCAAGGTGACCTGGAAGACCGCCATCATCCCCATCGCCACAGTGTTTCTCATCTGGTGGCTCAAGATCTCGCCCGCCTATGTCATCCTGGCCTCCATCGCGGGGAGCCTTATCTATGCGCTAATTATCAGACACAAGACACGAGGCGCGGGGGGTAATCCCCCCAACCCCCTTTCAAGGGGGAGTGACCCCGCGTCCCGTGTCCCGACGTCCCGACGTCAAAAAGAAAAGGAGGCCAAGCAATGATCTACTTGCAATTGCTTTGGGTCTTTGTGAAAATTGGTGTGCTGGGCTTCGGCGGCGGCTATGCCATGCTCTCGCTCATACAGCATGAGGTAGTGGACCATTACGCTTGGATGAGCACCACCGACTTCGCCGACATGGTGGCCATCTCTCAGATGACGCCAGGCCCCATCTCCATCAACTTGGCGACTTATGTGGGCTACACCACGGCGGGTTTCGGTGGCTCGCTGTTGGCATCGTTTGCGCTCTGCCTGCCTTCCATCATTATGGTCTACTTCATCTTGAAATTGTTCATGAGCAAGAAGAACAATGCACTGATGACCAATACCTTGAAAGGTCTGAAGCCTGCCATTGCCGGACTTATCTTTGCCGCAGGTCTCTCCATGATGAACACCCAAAACTTTGTTGACTTTGGTCGCGGACAATACAATATCAGCGTCATCATCTGCGTTTTGGCATTTGTAGCCTCGTATTTCTTCAAGGCAAATCCGATACTACTCATTGTGCTCTCTGGAGTGGTAGGATTCTTCGCGTATTAACCAAGGTCCTTGAGCTCGTCGAAAGGCCGGTTTAAGATTCAAAGATTCAAAATTTAAGATTCAAAATTCAAGATTCAAAGATTTAAAGATTTAAGATTCAACACGATATGAAACGGTTTATCATCAGTCTACTTGCGGTATTATCAGCTTCATTTGCCTTTGGGCAACATATCCTCACCTATCAGAGCTATGCCAAAGGCGTTACGGAGCAAGACACTACCACTGTGAAGGTTATTGAGAATGCAAATTACCTGAAAATCTGCACAGTAGAAAAGATGCTTTCCAACCCCATCCCTGGCTATGCCGAAAGCTATACTTATGTCGACTACGCCCATGATTCCGTCTATACTATCTTGGATTTTGCCGACGGGAAGTATTATAGCACTTCTTCATTGACAAAAAAGGACGTGGTTTTCAGTGACGAGGGACATGAAAACCTATTGGGCTACGATTGCCATAAATACAAGACCAACATCAACTCCAACACCATCGAGGTTTGGGTGACGGAAAACCTAGGATTTGCAGCCACACCCATGCCAGGCCTGGGGCGCTTGAAAGGCGTGATGGTGCGCTGCATGAGAAACGGTTCCTATATCACTGACTTAAAGGAGGTTAAAGAGCAAAAGCACAACCTGGTCAACTTGATTCCCGACTACAAAGGCGAGCACAAATCGAGCCGTGAGCTGAGTCAGCTGCGCAAGGACAAACTCATTATACGCATCCCCGTTTTCGAGGATGAGCAAATCCATTTTGCAGAATATGAGCCATATACTGATGAGATCCCATTCGACACGGTCATCCATTTCAGCCACGGCACACTGATTGTCAAACGGATGAGCCTGCCCAAACTGCCTGCGCATTACCAAATCTTTGCCGAAATCCGTCAACGCAGCAATGGCGACGCTTACGACCGCAGTGCCTCGGTCTTCATCATCCCGACCGAGAAGGCCTTGAGTTTCAAGGACGGATTGACAAAAGGCATCGAGAGTTTACCTACTTTTGTCGGCAAAGACGGCAAGGAATACCAAGGCATCAAGGCGGAGAAGGATTATTTGCCGCCCGTTGAGTTGGTGCGCTTCTTCACCTCGTTTGGCGCAGGTCATTTCAACGACCGCGTGCAGATCGATGGTCTGGAATGGGAAGATGAGAATTATTACAAGCAGGAAGTCAGCGAGTTGCGCGACCGATTGCGTGGCGATGTGCTCATTGGGGCTTTCATCGGCAACTACGACAAGGGCGGTCACAAGATTTCCATGGACCTCCTCGCCTATCCTGGCGACTACGAATGGAAAGACAAGCCCTTGAAGCAACACTCCATGCCGCTGTTCAACACTTGCAATGTACTGGAAATGAGCGGACAGAACTACGGTCGCATGTTTGCCACAGATACCTTGGAAGTCGAATTTGAACTCCCTGACAGCATCAAGAATGTGCAGCTACGTTACATCAGCACAGGCCACGGCGGTTGGGACAATGGCGACGAGTTCAACCCCAAGGAAAATGCCATTTATATCGACGGTGTGAAAATGTTCACACATACTCCTTGGCGCTGCGACTGTGCCACCTATCGTGAGCAAAGTCCCGTGTCGGGCAACTTCTGGAACGGGGTTTCCTCCTCCGACTACTCACGCTCAGGCTGGTGTCCAGGAACGGCCACCAATCCCGTCTATTTCGACCTTAATGGATTGAAACCAGGGAAGCATACGCTACGCGTCGCCATTCCCCAAGGCAAGGATGAAGGAGAATCGTTCAGCCATTGGATGGTTTCGGGAGTGTTGTTATACGAACAAACAAAGGATAAAAAGTGAGTATTGCAGATTTGAAAAAAATGTGTAGTTTTGCAGAGTAAAAACAAACATAGAGCATTATGGCACAAGTGGAAATGACAGTGAGCATGGACTCGCGAAGGCAAGAACAGATTGACCGTTTCTGCGCCATTTCAGGTTTAAGCAGAAAACAGACTTTCAACGAAATGATGGACATGTGGGAAAGATTAGTTTACATCCCGTGGATTGAGTTTTTGGAAAAGGAAGAGCAACGACGCAAGGCCAGAGAAGGCTTCAATGCCATTCGAGCAAAAGCAGAAAGAGGCGAATATCCTGATTTAACCATGGAAGAAATCAACGAAGAGATTGCAAAAGCAAGAGCTGAAAAACGACAAAAAGAGAATCAGGGATGAGAATATACGCTGTTTTAGATACTAATGTACTGGTATCAGCCATGCTGACACGCCACAAGAACAGTGCAACCAAAAGGATTATCGATGCCGCTTCAGATTTAAGTTTAACTCCTCTCTATCATGAAGATATAATTAAGGAGTATAAGAATGTATTGCAGCGTGACAAATTCGGTTTTGATTCTACCGATGTTGAAAACATGCTCAATGTAATCACCGCTTTTGGTATCCGTGTCGACCGCACACCGACCAAAGAGGTTTTCGTTGACAAAGACGATGCCATGTTTTACGAAGTGGCTCTATCTAAAGAAAGTGCCTATGTGGTAACGGGTAACATCAAGCATTTTCCTAAGAAGCCCATTGTAGTGACCCCTTCCGAAATGATAAAGATTCTAGAAAACAATGGGCTGATTGAAAAAGAAGAATAAGTGTTTATCTCCTCATCATTCCCAAATCCAAAGTAACCATTGCCGCCAAAGCCTCCACTAAGACTAAAGCGCGGGGCAAGGCGCACACATCATGCCGGCCCTCGATTGCGATTTGGCAAGTCTCCCCTGCCCGATTCACCGTCTGCTGAGGCTTTGCAAGGCTCGGTATCGGCTTGAAGGCCACACGGAAAACAATGTCATTCCCATTGCTGATGCCGCCTTGGATGCCACCGGAATGGTTGGTCAAAATAGTGATTTTGCCGTTCTTATTAATAAAGGTATCATTGGCCTCCGAGCCTTTCATCTCGGCCAAAGCGAAGCCATCGCCAACCTCAAAGCCTTTCACGGCGGGCAAACAGAACATAGCATGAGCCAACTCTGCCGAGAACTTGCCGAACATCGGCTCGCCCCAACCTGCAGGAACACCCTTGATACAGCATTCAACGATGCCACCCACAGTGTCGCCTTCTCTACGTGCCTGTTCTGCGTCACCCATCTCAATTACTCTGGCAATGATTTGAATATCCTTCTCCCGCAAAATCTGCTTGGCGATGGCACCTGCCACCACGATGGGCAGCGTTGTTCTTGCCGATGCCCTGCCACCACCACGCCAATCGCGGATACCATACTTCTGCTCATAGGTGAAATCGGCATGCGAAGGACGATATACATCTTTCAAAGCCTCGTAATCCTCTGGTTTGCAATCCTCATTGCGCACCATAAAAGCAATCGGCGTACCCAAAGTGACGCCATCAAGCAAGCCTGAGAGCCACTCGATTCGGTCTGTTTCTCTGCGTTGTGAAGCTGTTGAAGACCGCGCTGTCTTGCGCCTAAGCAGTTCACTGTCAATGAAATCAAAATCCAATTCCAATTGTGAGGGGCAGCCATCAATGACGCCACCAATGGCTGTGCCGTGCGACTCACCAAAGGTGGTGAGTCTGAAGATGTGACCAATGGTATTCATGGGGCAAAATTACAAATAATCGACAGAATTTTGTATTTTTGCAGCCGCAATGGACAAAAAGAGCACAAATAGCAACATCAAGATCAAGAACAAGCGCGCCACGTTCGAGTATTTCCTTGTGGAGACGCTGACGGCAGGCATCGTGCTGACAGGGACGGAAATCAAGTCCATCCGGGGCGGCAAGGCAAGTCTGGCGGATTCGTATTGTAGTTTCAAGGGCAATGAATTGTTTGTCATCGGCATGCACATCGCCGAATACGCGCAAGGCACCTACAACAACCACGACCCCAAGCGCGACCGCAAGCTACTGCTCAACGCCCGCGAACTGCGCAAACTGAAAAACAAAGTGCAGGAAAAGGGGTTCACCATCGTGCCCGTCGTGCTATTTATCAATGAAAACGGCTTGGCAAAGTTAGACATTGCTTTAGCACGAGGCAAACATTACTACGACAAGCGCGAGACCCTGAAAACCAAGGACTCAAAGCGCGAGTTGGAAAGAATGGATAGATATTAAAAACAATAACCTACGCGAATCTCAATAGGCGAAGAATAAGGTGTATCCCAAGCTCCTGGTGTCTTGGGCAAGTCCCAACTCAGATTGTACAGCACCAAGAAATACACAAAACTACCCGAAAAAGAATACTGACGGTATCCGATACCTGCGAAAACACTGTTATACCAATTTGATGATACAGTCTCATGATTCCATCGGGCAAATCCATACATCAACTCGTCTTCCGCATGTAAGAAAATGCCTTTATAGACCTGGAAATTGGTGTAAGGTGCGATGCCGAAATAATGGCGAAACTCATTGCCATAATAACGGTCGAAGTAGCACATCAAATGGTAGTTGGTGCGCACTCCTATCTCCCATGGGCTGAAAATGCGGTAACCTACTTGGGGCGCGATGGAGATGGTGAGATAGTTGCCATACATGCCACCGCCCAAATTGCCGCCATAAATTACTCTTCCTTTCATATCCGGCACGTCAGGAAGAAACTGTGCCGAAGCCTTGCCAGCAAAGCCGAAAAGCATCAAACAAAGCGATGCGATGATTGCAAAACGTTTCATAGTCACGATATTTTCCGCAAAAATACAATAAAATCCATTTCTGCCCGTATCCAATAAAAGTTTATCTTTGCGATTTTAAACTCTGTCATGAAAACTCGGCATATCTTACTCATAATCACCCTATTCCTATTGGCAGGCTACTCATGCAAGAAGAGCAACCAAATCAATCCCGATTCCAATTTGAAACTCTCCTTTTCGGCGGATACGGTACTTTTCGACACGGTCTTCACTTCTTTGGGCTCAGCCACGCAGGAACTGAAAATCTATAACACGCATAGCGATGACCTGAAAATCAGCTCCATACGTCTTGTCGGAGGCGAAGATTCCCCTTTCCGTTTCAACCTTGACGGCGAGAGTGCCATTGAAATTTACGACAAAGTCATCCCTGCCGAGGACAGCCTTTTCTCCTTCCTGCGCGTCACCATCAACCCGAACGACCTCAATTCGCCTTTCGTGGTGGAAGATGAACTGGAGTTCATCACCAACGGCAACACGCAGACCATCAAGCTGTTGGCATGGGGACAAAATGCCAACTACATCGTCGCTGACAAAGTGGTGAACATCGGAGGCACGCTCTATCCCTACCACATCGTCGCCGACAGCCTTCAGACCACGGTTTGGACTTCGGAACGACCCTATGTCATCTACGGCTATGCCCTCATCAACAGTTACGGCACCTTGAGAATTGATAAGGGCACGCAAATCTATTGTCACCAAGGCGGCGGCATCCTTTCGTGGAGCGACGGCCAACTCATCATCGATGGTACCGCTGAGGAGCCTGTCATCGTGCAAGGCGACCGCTTGGAGGCGTATTACGACAACACCCCAGGACAATGGGAGCAAATCCTGATGATGGACGGTCGCGCCGGTGCTGACCACCGCATCAGCCACGCCATCATCCGCAACGGCACCATCGGCATCAACTGCCAATCGGTACTAAAAGCCACGGAGTGCGCCTTGCGCATCGACAACACCGTTGTTGAAAACCAAAGCGGCTACGGGCTGTTTTCCATCCTCTATGCCGTTGAGGCCAAGAACTTCGTCATCGCCAACTGTGGCTTTGCCAACCTCTGGGCCTTCGGTGGTGACTACCGCTTTGTTCACGGCACCATAGCCAACTATTGGAATGCCAACGAGCACAACAACAACGAAAACGCCGTTTCGGTGGCCAACTACGCCCTCGACGGCAACAACCAGCCTTTCTATTACCCATTCCGCATGGAAATGGACAATTGCATCATCTACGGCAAGCAAAAAGATGAATTCAAGGGCGTATTCGGTCCCGAGGCCGACTCCATCTACACCTTCGACCACTGCCTCATCAAATCGGAGAAATACAATGGCACGATGCCGGGCTTCAGCCACTGCCTCTTCAACCTTGAGCCTTTCTTCACTGACCCGATAAAGCCCGACTGCCACATCGACAGCATCGCCTCACCCGTCATCGGCATGGGCAATCCGCTGTTTGGCAACGAAGTACCCTACGATTTGGACGGTGTTTCAAGGATTGGCACACCGGATTTAGGGGCGTATCAGTATGTGTATGGTAGATAAAGAAGTCGCCATTATTCCTTAGCCATCAGCGCTTGATACATCTTGAACAAACGAGCAACAATCTCGCTTTCGGTGGCATCTTTCGGGAATCCGTATGCCTCAAGAACAGCGGCATCGTTGGCACGATGGGCTTTCATCAACTCTGGGAACAAGAAAAGATTGCCGTACATATCAGCGAATGAGGCTTCCGAATAGGTTTCACGTGCATCAAGGATGGCTTGAGCGGTCTGCTCAATCTTCTTTTGTTGCTGTTCAGTTGGAACTGGCCATGGAAAACAATTATAGATGTCGTAAACAGTATAGCTATAGTCGCTTTTCAATCGACAACTAATTGTTCGCATCCATCCCATGTGGACTGACGATTCAAGAACGCCAAAAAGATATAAACTGACATCTGGCAAGATGCGAACTTTATCACTACATAATACCGAGTCATCCATATAACCCATAGGAATGTATGGTCGTCTTTGGGAGGAAACTTGAGGTATCACTATGTAGTTTCCTTTAGGCATATTCTCCACATGAAAGTGCGTTGGTTTTTCTGCCAGCTTGATTGTTCCTGGACTTTGACTCTTCAGACGATAGTTCCTTACCGCTTCAATGCGTTGCATACACTCAGGCAGTTTGATGAGTTCAACCGGATTAGCATCGCCTAACCACAGGCACCATCGAGGTCGACGATTGATAAACTCATCCGAACCGTACCAACGTTTGAAATATTTCTCTGATTCAGGTTCCTTCTTGACAAATGCATCTTTCTCCTCATCCTTAAACAAATAGAATCCTCCATCTATAGGTTTGTTTCCAATCCCAATTTCCGGAACATCACATAAAGGGTGGCGACGGCTTTCAACAAACACATTGTCGTAGTCAATCAAATACCCATTGATATTTTTAGCCTCACAAACGCCATTTCCGTCATAAATTCTTCGCGTCTTGTCAGAATGGCCTACCGAAAAACCAACTATCACGCAATGCACATGAGCTTTATGGTTTGACTCGCTGTCCCAAACAAAAGTCCGCCACGCAAAATCGATATGCACTCCAACTTCCATCAATGGCTTCCAAAGGTTGGCCACTTGCTCGCCTTGGGTAATGGAATTGGTAGAGACCAAAGCTGCATGAAGTTTTGGGTTGACTTTCATCAGCTCGGCTGTCTTTTTATACCAGCCTGTTACATAGTCCATATTGCCAATATTCTTCCATCTGGCTCCAAAAACAGAAATCAAGTCATCCTTCTGTTCGGCAGACATAATGCGAGCTCCTAGGAACGGTGGATTCCCCATGATATAGTCAAACTCAACATAACGAGTCCTTTTAGTTTTATCCATCTGATGAATGGTAGGACTATGAAGCTCAATCGTCCCGTACTTGACTTCTGGTTCGCTGGCAATAAAAGAAGAGCTTTCATGTGGTAAATACTGATGTAAATAGACCTCATCGGCATAAACTGTAGTCAAATCATCAGGCTCTTCCCATGTCGACCAGTCAAGCTTTAAAGCATTGCCTTCCTTGATGTTGGCATACTTTTTCAACGGCAACGGGTCGAGATTATAGCCGACAATTTCATCGGTTTTCATCATCATCTGACTCTCTGCAATCCAAAGGGCTGTCTGAGCCACCGCGCATGCGAAGTCATTGATTTCAATACCATAAAACTGACTGATACTCACCTTGATGGGGTCGGCCATCTCGCCGATAACACGGTCGGTGCCATAAATGATTCGCAACGCTTCGTTTTCAAGTCGGCGTAATGAGGTATATGATTCGGTGAGGAAATTACCCGAGCCACATGCGGGATCAAGGAATCTCAATGAAGACAACTTCTCTTGGAAAGCAAGTGCTTTATCCTTTTTGGCTTTCGCCACAGTGACAGCCTTGATGTCGGCCAACTCAGCTTTCAAGCTATCTAAAAACAACGGGTCTATGACCTTGTGGATGTTTTCAATGGAGGTGTAGTGCATTCCTCCAGCGCGGCGTGTTTCAGGATTAAGTGTGCTTTCGAACACGGCGCCGAAAATAGTCGGAGAAATCAGGCTCCAATCGAAATCGTCTGAGGCACGCTGAAGAATGAGTTCACGAATCTCCTCGTTGATGCGAGGAATCTCGATGTCGCCTGAAAACATTCCACCGTTGACGTAAGGGAACGCTGCAAGCTTTTCATCCATATAAGGATCACGGTCATTGGGCTTGGTGTCCAACACATGGAATAACTCTATCAGTTTAGTCCTGAAATCAGCAGCGGAAAACTGTGCCATGTAGTCGTGAAACATGTTCTTGTTTCCGAAAATGCTCGCATCCTCGGCATAGAGGCAGAAAACCAAACGCACACAGAGTTTATTGAGGGCTTTCTGCGATTCGAGATTAGAAGGGTCTTTGTATTGGGCAAGTATTTTGTCGTATAACACGCCAACAATTTCACCAGCCTTGATGCTGACTTCCAACTCCCTCTTGATGTGAGCATTGGCATCATCCACCAAGAAAGCCAAACGGTGATATTCCTTTTCCAAATCAACCAATTGAATCACTTCCGGCGCATCATTGGGATGCTCCATGTCGTGTACCTCAAAAGTTGTGAAGTTACATGCCACAATCCAGCGGGGTGCCATCGACAAAGGCAGACCTGCGGCATAACGACGGGCTTGCTGATAAGGCGTCAATTCCGCACCATCGCTTTGTTTAGCCTTCGCCGAGAGGTCGACATGCGAGCCTTTCTGCTCAATCAAAACTTTGGTAACGCTAATATATGCATCAACGAAGTCGGATCCTTTCTCTTTTGTGATAGTCTTCACCGGAAGCTCAAATTGCATCCAAGCCATTGGATTGTCGATGCCGAAAACATTATGAAGAAGTTCAAGCCAAAAACGCTGGGTTTCGCCTTTCTCGTAACCTTTTCCTAACCAGTCTTTTGCGAACTGTCTGGCTGCTTGTCTTTGTGTTGTGTTTGCCATCTTGTAAGTTTTTGATTTGAAATGTCAATACACCGCCTTCACTCTTAACGTCTTCTTATTCCCTACTCCATCGGTCACCACGACCTTTACGTTGTTGGTGCCTTTTTTCATCTTCTCATCGAATACGTAATAGAGCAGGTTGTTCTTGGCGTCGTATTGGCCCAGCACCCACACATCATCCAGATAAATGTCGTAGGTCTCGATGCCCGTCATGTCATCGGAAATCTTGAAACGCAACGACTTGAGTGCCTTCACCGATTGTCCGTCCTTGAAATTGGAGGCTTTGACCGTCGGTGCCACCGAGTCGACCTTAATGGTGTATTCGCCCATAGTGTAGGTCTTCACCTCCATCCAGCCGTTTTTCATCTTGCCGCCGAGAGAGGAAACCTTACCATTATTGTCGATGCTGGCGATATACAGTTTGGAATTGTTGGCCCATTTCTCTTCAGGACGGATGCGCAACGTGAACTTCTTGAAAGTGGTCAGACCCTCATCACCAAAGCGGTAAACAGGTGAACAGCAGCCCGCTTCATCGCGATGACCCGTCTGAATCCATTCATCGCGGAAGAGCGTGCCTTCCTCCATTGAGACATTGAAATCGTCAATGGTAATATTGTTGTTGAGCGAGCCATCGGATTTCACGAAATACTCGCTGCGTCGGCGCACAGGACGTTCCACTTCAACGGGAGCCACACCCACCAATTTGAACGAGGCTGTAGTGCTATTACCCACATAATCAGAGATTTTGAAGCAAACATTCACCGTATCGCCTTCACGCACTATCACCTTACCGTTTTTCTTCTTGATCATTCGGAGGTTGTTGTTGGAATCCGTCTCAGTGCGAACATAACTTGTCTTTTTCTCCTTATAATGGCGATAGTCGAGCAGACTGTTCACATAGCGCTGCTCATTATAGGAGAAACGGTCAGCCTCAACTTGAAAAGCCAGTGCGTCGTCGAGATAAAGCTCATAAAAATACGGGCCGTCCTTATTCGTCGATGTGCCAACCATATCATAGGTGCAAATGCCAAACGACATCTCACCATTGCCATAGACATAGTTTTTTTCTTTGAGAGTATATTGTCCATTATTTCCCTCAACTACAGAGAAATACACTGGGTTTGCTCCACCTTCCAAAGAGGATTCATCACCCAAAGGATAAACCGAAATGCCTCTAACAAGCGGTCTCTTGTTGTCCTCAATATTATAGCCGAAAAACATGGGGTTGACAGGCCGTTCGTTGGCATCACGAATCTCGAAATGCAGGTGCGGTCCGCCCGATCCGCCAGAATTGCCCGAATAAGCAATCACATCGCCCTTTTTCACTGGGAATTGGTCCTTTTCGGGATAGATCTGCGAAGTGTATTTCTTGTTCTTGTACTGGTATTGCTTCACATACTTGGCGATGTCGCCTTTGAAACGCTGCAGGTGGGCATAGACGGCAGTATAGCCATCATTATGTGTGACATACAGCACATTACCATAGCCATAGGGCGACACACCAATGCGGCTGACATAGCCATCGGCCACGGCATACACCTTCTTGCCTTCCACACCTTGGGTCTTGATGTCGAGACCGGCATGTGGATGATTGGGACGGAGCTCACCGAAGGTGGCCGAAAGTTGAATCGGGAAGTCAACCGGCTTGCCATATTGGGGATATGACTGGGCAACAGCTCCCAAGGAGACCGCTAAGGCCAACAAAACCAACAAAGAACGCATTTTAGTCATCATTATACACTCGTTTATTTTTTATTGGGCAAAGATATACCTTTTTTCCTATTTTTGCAACGGCTTTAGAAACAAAAACGATGCGCCGTCAAACAAGAAAAGAGAAAATACAGGCTTGGCTTTCTTCGCCGTATATGTTGCTGGCCTACAGATTGTTGGCTACCTTGATAGCGCTCAGCATTAGCCGTTGGATGCTTTACCTGTTCAACATCCAGTTTTTCCACCAACTGGATTTGGGTCAGGCGTTGGCACTCTATTTCAAAGGCATGAGGTTCGACTTACCTATTGTATTTGGAATCAATATCTTAACCATCGTTTTCTATTGTTTGCCCTCACGCATCATCTACAACGAAAAACTGCAAGGCTTCGTTGACATTGTCTATATTATCACCAATGCCGTTGCCATCTTCCTGAATTTTTTGGATATCGTATGCTTCCATTTCTTTGGGAAGCACCTCACCATGGACTTCATCAAGGTGCTTACTCATTCCGATGAGGTATCGTTTGGGGTCATTAGACAGGTATTCTTCGACTATTGGTACCTGCTGGTCATTTATGTACTCTTTGTGCTGATTATCATCGTAGTAGCCCAACACACCAAGCTACAAAAGCCACAAAAGGAAGAAAAACCTCATTGGCAATTGCGGCAAACAATCAGTCTGGTTGTCATGCTTTTGCTTACGGTCATCGCTGGCCGCGGGGGAATCCAAGCCAAACCCATTTCGGTGGAAACCGCCATGGAATACACCGACCCACAAAATGCACCCATTTTGCTCAACACACCGTTTTGCCTCATCACCACCCATGAAACCGAACTGAAAGAACGCGATGGGCAATACGAAAGCCTTTTCACTCCCATCCATTATAACCTGAAAGCCAACCGTTTCATCGAAAGCGACAGCTTGAGCGTAGACAGTATTCCCAGCAATGTAGTCGTCATCATACTGAAAAACATCGGACAAGAAATGGTGGGCTACTACAGCCGCGACCGCCGTTCGGAACTCACGCCTTTCCTCGACTCGCTCTTGGGCCAAAGCCTCACCTTCAACGGTATGTCGAACAGTCGGAGGAGTCTGGAGGTATTGCCCGCCATCTTGGCCAGCATCCCTTCGATGATGGAGTACGACTTCGTGAGGTCACCGTACGCTGACAATGACTTCGATGCCTACTGCAAGCACCTGCAAAAACATGGCTACAACACCATCTTCATGCATGGCGGCAAAAACGGGATGCTAGGCTTCGATGAGTTTTCGCGCCGAGCAGGATTCAGCAAATACTTCGGACGCACCGAATATGGCGACGACAGCGACTATGACGGCCAATGGGGCATCTACGACGGCCCCTTCCTGCAATATGCCGCCAAGACCTTGAACCGCGTTGACAAACCCTTCGCCACGGCAATTTACACCCTCTCATCGCGCTATCCCTACACAGTCCCCAAAGAGTTTGTACTACCTGAGGAAAGCTATTTCTGGACGGGCTTCGAGAAAACCGTGTACTATGTCGACCACTCATTAAAGGACTTCTTCACGACGGTCTCGCAAATGCCTTGGTTCGAAAACACCCTGTTTGTCATCACGGCCGACTATTCCAACAACGAGCATTTCCAACCCGAATACAGCAACGTTTGGGGCATGTACTCCATTCCTATCGCCTTCTATTATCCCAAGAAAATCAAGCCGTTGAAAAACGAAGAAATTGCCCAACAG
>JAEEGF012263130.1_pt1 | contig 13987 bp, 13 predicted proteins | sample 9134171 | NCBI WGS metagenome assembly JAEEGF01 (sample SAMN16246542, study PRJNA631951) | gut metagenome | biome: gut microbiome; feature: rumen; material: AP-attached | host: Bos | place: Iran: Karaj | collected 2018-10
CTGACCACCGGGAGATGGAACCGTTTCCAAGATTTACTGCTTCGGCAGGATGTCGTGTTCTCGAACATTCCGCTTCTGGCTCTGGATCTTTTGGACGAAAGGCGGATAGATCGCCCCGACGCCGGGGTTTGGGCCCGGTTTTGGATGCCCGGACTGGGGCCGCAGGCCAGGATGACAGGGGAGGCGGCGGCGGTCATCCTGGTCTGCTTTGCCCTCTGGCTCCTGGGTCTCCTGCTGTTCTGGCTCACGGTCCTCTGCCGCTATGGGCAGATGAAGCGTGCGCTCCGGCGTCTGCGGCCCGCAGAGGACCCGGAGGTCGGGCGGCTGCTGGCCTGGGAGCGCCTCTGGCTGGGGATCCGGGAGCCGGTGGAGGTATACTTTCTGTCCGGATCGGCGGGGGTCTTCTCCCCCTGCGCCGTTGGGCTCCGCAGCTCCGCCCTCATCCTCCCGGCTGAGCTGTGGGCGCGCCTGTCGGAAAGAGAACGGGACGCGGTGGTCGCCCATGAGCTGATGCATATCCGAAAGCGGGATAATCTGCGCAATCTGCTCCTGCTGGTTTTCCACAGCGTCTTCTGGTTCGCGCCGGTCCTCCGCATCGCACTCCGGACCTTCCGGCAGGACCTGGAATACCTCCGGGACGCCCAGGTCCTGGGGGAGACCGCCACCCGGCGGGAGCGCAGAAGGTATGTGGAGGCCATTCTGGCCGTGGCGGAGGCGAGCGCGAAGCACTATCGCCCCGCCCTGCACAGCGGTATGCTCACCGGAAGCGGCGCGGGCTTCCGCATCCGCCTGCTGCGCAGGGGGGAGAAAAAAGCCGTCCCGGCGGCGCTGGCCCTGCTCCTGTGGGCCCTGGTCTTCGCTGCCATGCCCGCAGTTCTGTACGTCCTGCGCCATATCCTGCCCCTGGAAGTGATCGGGTGATATGACCGCAGAAGAAGCGGGCGCAAAGCATGTACGGCAGGCCCCCTCTGAGAGGGGGTCTGCCGTAAGTCTATGGGGGAAAAGCGCAGGGCGGGTCCGGGCCGCCTGTCTTACGCTTCCCCGTTCACGATGGTCTCCGCCGCCTGGCGGGCCCAGGTGAGGCAGCGGCCGTGGCTGTTGCCGTTGAACAGCAGGGGGTAGTCCACCCCGTAGAGGCCGCCCGCCACCATGCCCACCGCCAGGAGGCCGGGGATGGGCTCGTCCTTCGCGTCCAGCACCCGGAGCTTCACGTCCGTATTCACCCCGCCGAACACGTCCAGCAGGGAGGGACCGAACTTCAGGGCGTAGAAGGGGGGCTTGTCGATGGGGGTGAGGAGGGCGGCGCGCTTGCCGTAATCCTCGTCGTTCTGCTTCTGATACATCTCGTTGTACCGGGCGACGGTGGCCAGGAAGGTATCCTTGGGCACGCCCATCTGCTCCGCCAGCTCCTCCAGGGTGTCCGCCTTGCAGCAGGTGCCGTTCTCCACGTACCGGTCGATGGATTCCTTGGTGCCGTTGTCGTCGCTCCAGCCATGGCCGTACTCCGCCATGAGGGGCTCCACGAACTGGCCGCCGCTGATGGGGGAGAGGAAGCGCACCTGGTCCAGCCAGCGGTCGTCGAACACGCTGAAGGCCCACTGACCTCCCGGCTGCTCCAGGGTGCGGATGGCCTTGGCCTGGACCCAGGTGTCCTCGTTCATGTACCGTTTGCCCTGCTGGTTCACGTGGAGGAAGAAGAAGGCGAACATGGAGTAGGCGATGAGATGGAGGGAGATGGCCCAGTCGTGGGCCTCGTATTCCGCCCCGGCCCAGTAGGCCATCTGGTGGCCGTCTCCGGTGTTGATCCCCTCGGGGAAGTAGCCGTTATGGGCGGCCCGGAGACCCAGGGGGGCGAAGTATTTCAGCATCTCCCGGTTCCCGGCGATGTCGCCCGTGGCCAGTACCACGGCCTTTTTTCCCACATAGCGGCGGTAAACTCCGTCGTTGTCCCTGGCGATGAAGGAGACCACCCGGCCCGTCTCGTCCTTCTCCAGGTACAGGGCCCGGGTATTCCGGTCCAGCCGCTGGTTTGCGTCCAGGATCACCTTTTCCATGATCTCGCACATGAGGAAGGCGGTCTTGCTGTTCTTGTACACGTGGTAGCCCGGCTTCTGCACGATGTAATGGGTGCCGGGGTACTCGGTAAAGTCCGGCCCCTTGTAGTAGCCGCCGAAGAGGTGGCCTTCGATGGCCTCGCCCCCGGTCTCCAGCAGCCATTCGAAGGCCTCCTCGCTCTTGTTCACATAGAGCCAGAGCAGGTCCTCGTTCACCCGGCTGCCGCAGATGCGCATCCAGTCCCGGGCGAACTGCTTTTTGTCGATGAACACCCCGTTCTCCCGCTGGATATGGCTGCCGACGGAGGCGATATGGGCCCCGTGGGCCACCAGGCCCTTGTACTTGTCGACGAGGGCGACCGTCTGCCCCAGCTGGACGCACCGGGCTCCGGTGGCCAGACCCGCGATGCCGCCGCCGATGATGGCCACGTCCGCCGTGACGGTCTCCTGAATGAGGCTCTCGTCGATCTTCGGGGGCGGCGTGCCCCAGGGATACCGGGCAGCCCGCACCTGGGGATCGGTATAGTCTTCCCGTTCGATGAAATGCATGTCGTTACCTCCCGATCTGTTTTTGTTCTCTGAAAACAGTATAGCATGGGGAAGGGGAGGGTGTAAATCATGAAAAGCAGCGGCCCCGGCATTTGCCGGAGCCGCTGGATCATCCTTCATGCCCCCCAGGGCAATTCATGCGCCGCAGGCGCCATTCATGGCAAAGCCGATCCACGCACCCGCAGGGTGCAATTCATTCTTCTTGCGTTCCAAGCAGCTCCTGCAGCTGGCTGGTATACAGCTCGTAGTACAGCCCCTTCTTGGCCATGAGGGCGTCGTGGCTCCCCTCTTCGGCGATGACGCCGTCCTGGATGTAGAAGATCCGGTCGCAGTTGCGGATGGTGCTGAGGCGGTGGGCCACGATGAAGGAGGTCCGGCCCTTCAGCAGGGCGGCGATGCCGTCCTGAACCAGCCGCTCGGTGTTGGTGTCCACGCAGCTGGTGGCCTCGTCCAGGATCAGGATGCGGGGGTCGGAGAGCAGGGTGCGGGCGAAGGAAATGAGCTGCTTCTGCCCGGCGCTGAGGCCCTCGCCCCGTTCCTTGGTCTCGGTGTCGTACCCGTCTTCCATGTCCTTGATGAAGTCGTCCGCGTGGACGGCTTTCGCCGCCGCGATGCATTCCTCGTCCGTGGCGTTCAGACGGCCGTAGCGGATATTGTCCATGATGGTGCCGGAGAAGATGAAGGTGTCCTGCTGCATGACGCCCATCTGCCGCCGCAGGGAACGGAGGGTGACGCTCTGGAGGTCGTGGCCGTCGATGCACACGGCCCCTTCCGTCACGTTGTAGAAGCGGGAAAGCAGGTTCACGATGGTGCTCTTGCCGGCGCCGGTGGGACCCACCAGGGCGATGGACTCGCCCGCCTTCACGTCGAAGCTCACATGATGGATAACGGGGATGCCCTTTTCGTACTCGAAGAGCACGTTCCGGAATTCCACATGTCCCTGGATCGGGGGCAGCTCCGTCGCCCCCTCGTTGTCCTCCACGCTCACCGGCTCGTCCAGCACCTGGAAGATCCGTTCCAGGTAGCTCATGGCGTCCATGAGCTGGTTATAGATATTGCCGATCTGCATGATAGGCTGCCAGAACCGGTTGGAGTACATGACCATGGCGGAGATGGCGCCGATCTGCACCATGCCGCCCACGATGAAGTCCTCCCGGAACCAGTATACCGCCGCGATATAGATGGCGCACTTCACGATGCGCATGATCATGGCGGCGATGGGGTACATGCCGTGGGCCACGTAGGCGGCCCGCAGCTTATAGTGCCGGTTCTCGTTCAGCAGGCCGTCGAAGATGCCGCTGTTCATTTCCTCCCGGGCGAAGGCCTGGGTGACCTTGGCGCCGTTGATGTTTTCCGAGAGGTAGGCGGTGACGTTGCTTTGCTTGTTGGCGGCCTTCTGGCGGTAGCGCCGCTGCATGGGCTTGGTCACGGCCACGTAAAAGATGAAGACCGGAAGACCCGCCAGCACCACCAGGGTCATCTTGGGGCTGAGGGAGAGCATGAAGCCCAGGGTGATGAACAGGTTGATCAGGGCCAGGATGGAGTTGATGAGGCCGTTCGTCAGGAAGTCCGACACGTTGTTCACGTAGTTGATGACCCGGGTGAGGATCTTCCCGTGGGGACGGCTGTCATAGTAATCGAAGCCCAGCTTCTGGAGATGCTCGTATACGTCGGTGCGCATGTCCGTGGTCATGCTCTGGCTGGTATTGGCGCCGATGAGGCCTTTTTTCTTGTTGATGAAGATAACGCCGACGTTGATGATGAAGTAGCCCACGCCCAGGACGACGATGGTGCTGATGGCCTTATGGCCTTGGGGAATGAGATTGTCGATGATGTAGGCCTGGATCCGGGGGATCACCAGACCCAGGATGCTGGCGACGACCGCCAGGATGAACATGACGGCGATGGGCTTCTTGTACTTTTTGACGTAGACCAGGCTGCGCTTGAATTGGGGCCAGTTGAACGGCGCGTCCAGTTCCTCATCGATATTGTACTTGTTTCTTGCCATCAGAACGCACCCCCTTCCCCCTGAAGTGCCGAGCCGAAGGCAGCGTCCGCTTCCGAGTCTTCCAGGCCGTGCTGCATGACGCAGGTCTTGTAGTAATACCCTTTCTGCTGCATCAGCTGCTTATGGGTGCCTTCCTCCAGGATGCGGCCCTTGTCCAGAATGTAGATGTAGTCCGCCTGCTTCACGGAGGAGATGCGCTGGGCGATGATGATGGTGGTGCACTTGTCCGGCATGGCCGCCAGGTGCTTCTGGATGTATTCCTCCGTCTCCATGTCCACGGCGGAGGTGGTATCGTCCAGGATGAGGATGGGGGCGTGCTTGGCGATGGCCCGGGCCAGGGAGACCCGCTGCTTCTGCCCGCCGGAAAGGCCGGTGCCGCGCTCGCCCACGATGGTATCGTATTTATCCGGCATCTGGGACACGAATTCGTCCGCGTCCGCGATGACGGCGGAGGAGATGATGTTTTCCATCTCCGTATCCGGCACGCCGTAGGCGATGTTGCTCTCCACCGTATCGGAGAAGAGGAACACGTCCTGCATGGTGAGACCGATGCTGCCGCGGAGCTTCTTCAGGGACCATTTCCGCACGTCCACCCCGTCGATCTCCACGCTGCCCCCGGTCACGTCCACGTAGCGGTCGATGACGTTCACCAGGGTGGTCTTGCCGCTGCCGGTGGAGCCCATGACGCCGATGACCTGTCCCGGGGCGATATGCATGCTGATATCGTCCAGGACCCGGGTGCTGCCGTAGTCCAGGGTGACGTGGTTCAGATCCACGCGGCCTTCCACGGTCTCCGGGCTTTCGTCCTTTTCCGGCTCCTGAATGGCAACGTCCATGTAGTACAGTTCCTGCACCTTCTCGGTGGATGCCCGGAAGCGCTGGATATCGTTCACCAGCATGCCCAGCATCATGAGGGGCTCGTTCAGGGTCCAGGCGAAGCTGAGGAACAGGGTGAGCTCGCCGTAGGTGATGCCCCCGTTTTCCTTCCCTATGATCACCAGGACGGAGCCCACCACCAGGTTGATGACGGTGATGACCGAGGCCAGGGAGTCGATGATGGGGCCGTACTTCAGCCAGATGGACACCGCCTCGATGTTCCGGGCCTTGTAGCCCTGGTTCTCCGTCTGGAACTTCTCCATCTCGAAGTCCTCCCGGACGAAGGCCTTGACCACCCGGTTGCCCGCAATGTTCTCCGCCACCACGGCGTTCAGGTTGGAGAGCTGCTTACGGGCCTTTTTGAAGGCGGGATGCAGCTTCTTGCCCATTTTGTTCGCCATCACGGCGGTGATGGGGGAGACCAGCAGAAGGATCAGAGTATACTTCCAGTTGATGCGCAGGAACACGAACAGGGCCACTGCCAGCATGAGGATGAACTCCACCACCCGGGGGATGACGAAGCTCAGGCTCCGGCTGATGACCTCCACGTCGCCGGAGCATTTGTTGATGATGTCGCCCGCCTTGTTTTCCCGGTAGTAATCCGGGCCCAGGACCATGAGCTTGCGGAAGAGCGCTCCCTTCAGGCGCACCACCGCCGCCTCCGCCGCCTGCTCCGCGCAGATGCTGGTGAAATACCGGCAGGCGGAGAAGGCAAGTCCCACCGCTATGCTCAGTCCCAGCATGGGGAAGAGCCGCTCGAACTGCTGGGGCATCAGCACGTCGTCCACGATGTCCTTGAAGATGTAAGGCTCCCAGGTCATGAGGCCGACGCCGACAATATCGAAGAAGATGGCAAGGATCAGCCGGAGCTTGTACTTGCCCATCCACTCGAATGCCCATTTGTACTGCTTCAAATTCTTCTCACTCCGTTTATCTTCATTTACTTAATCATCTTTCACGCGGTCCGTCAGCTTGTCCAGATAGAACTGAAGGGCAAAAAGGATGCCGTCCACGGCGAAGCCGCCGCAGCCCTCGTCCGGCTTGATCTCGGCGCAGACCAGAGAGCCGTACTGGGCCTTGAAGCGAGCGCTGAACTCCCCCTCCAGCTCCGCCGGATCATCCTCCGGAAACACGGTGCGGAGGTACAGCAGGGCGCCGTTATAAAGGCCGCAGACGGGACTGTCCTTTGGCAGCCGGGGGATCAGATCCCCGGCGTGGTCCTCCCGGATGAGCTTGTCCAGGGCCAGGAGCGCCGTCTCCCCGCAGGGCTTCTTTTGGTCAAAGCAGCCGGAAACGAACTGTTTCAAAGCCTGGATGACCCCCAGGTCGAAGCCGTCCTGCTCCTGCTGAACGCCCCACTCTCCCTGGATGGCCCGGTACCGGTCGAAGAGGAGCTGGGCGAAGCGCGCCCGCTTCCGGCTGCTTTCGAACCGGAGGTATTTGGGGTTGAGATCCCGGATCCGTACCCGGTCCAGACCGTCCGAATCCTTCAAAAGGCGCGCCATCCGCAGGGCGCGCTCCGGGTCCGCCGGGGCGTGCTTCCGGATCACGTCCACCATATACTTGTCCCCGATGGAGTGGGCCTCCACCCCGGCCATCATGATCTTCAGGTCCTCTCCGCTCCGGCCCGTGAGCTCCGTCAGCTTCAGAGAGGAGCGGAAGCCGTGGGCGCCGTCCAGCCAGTCGCTCTCCCGGCCGGTGTCGTGGTAGGAGCACATGTCCATGAGCAGGGCGGTATCCGCCGCATCCAGCCCCTCCGCCTGGGCGCACATGGCCCCGTGGACCAGGGTGCGCTCGATATGGCCCAGACCGTGGATGTGGCTCTGATACAGCACGTCCCGCTTCAGGGTCTTCAACGCCTTCAGCAGGGCTTCTCCGTAGGGCGAGGCCAGCAGGAGATCCAGCCGGGCCTGTTCCTCTCCCCAGTCCTTTCGCCCCAGCAGGGCGAGCATGGGGCTGGAACGGTCTTCCATAGCCGCGGACCTCCTTTGCAAGTTAAATTCTTTAGATTTTATTATACCATCGCAACATGTTCTTTGCAACATAAAACTTGACAAAACCCCGTACTCACCATATGATGAGCAGAAGGAAACTACCCGAGGAGGAAACCTCAATGAACAAGATCTATACCATGGAGGAAGCCATGGATCTCATCCGGGATGGGGATACCATCTGGGTGAACGCCTTTGCGGCCTGTGCTTCGCCCGTGGATCTGAATAAGGCCATCACCCGCCGCTTCCGGGCCACCGGCCATCCCAAGCACCTGACGGTGTACAGCGCCTTCAGCTTTGCCGAGTGGAAGGAAGGCAGCGAGGTGGAGGGCTATATCTGCGAAGGCGGCGTGGACTGCGTCGTCATCGGCTTTTTCGGCAGCCTGTACAGCACCGTAAAGGCCATCCAGGAGAACCGCATCGAGGGGTATAATCTCCCCGGCGGCGTCATGAGCCATATGATCCGGGCCGCTGCCTGCGGACAGAAATCCCTGTTCACCAAGATCGGCCTGAACCTGTTCGTGGACCCCCGGAACGCCCAGTATCGGCTGAACGAGCGCTCCAAGCGCACCCTGGTCCACCTGGCGGAGGAGAACGGGGAGCAGGGGCTGCTGTACGATATCCCCAAGGTGGATATTGCCCTGCTGAAGGCCACCAGCGCGGATGAGCGGGGGAACATCACCTTTGAGAACGAGGCCGCCAGCATCGACTGTCTGGCCGTAGCCCAGGCCACCCACCGGAACGGGGGCAAGGTCATCGTGCAGGTGAAGAACATCGTGCACAACCACATCCTGCCCCGGATGGTGAACGTACCCGCCGCCCTGGTGGACGCGGTGGTGGTGGTGCCGGACCAGAAGCAGCTCACCAACGTCAGCGGTTTCTATGAGTATATCTGCGGCAAGTACGTGCCCACCGGGAGCATCCTGAAGGCCTGCCGGGACGAGATCAGTTCCCGCATCGGGGAGACCAGCCACCGCACCGCCCTGCACCATGCCATCGCCAAGCGGGCCGTGCATGAGCTGCGGGAGGGGCAGATCGTCAACATCGGCATCGGCATCCCGGAGCTCATTGCGGCGGAGGCCCTGGATCGGGGGATACTGGAAAAGGTGCACCTGTCCGTGGAATCCGGCCATACCGGCGGCTACCCCCTCAGCGGCATGGGCTTCGGCGTTTCCATCGGACCGGACAGCATGATGGACATGGCCCGACAGTTCGATTTTTACGAGGGCGGCGGCCTGGATATCTGCTTCATCGGCACCCTGCAGGTGGACGCCAAGGGCAACGTGAACGGCCACCAGGCCCCGGGGAAGCTCAGCGGCATCGGCGGCTTCGCCAACATCAGCCAGACCACCAAGAAGGTGGTGTTCTGCATGACCTTCACCGCCGGGGGGCTGGAGGGCACCTTCGACGGGGAGAGCGTCCATATCACCCGGGAGGGACGGAACCGGAAGTTCCTGGAGACCATCCCCACCCGGAGTTTCGCCGTGGAGAACGCCCGGGCCATCAATCAGGAGGTGCTGTACGTCACCGAGCGCTGCGTCTTCGGGCTGACGGAGGAGGGGCTGGAGCTGCGGGAGATCGCCCCGGGCGTCGACCTGCAGAAGGATATCCTGGATCAGCTGCCCTTCCGGCCGAAGATCGCGGAAGACCTGAAACCCATGCAGTTCTGAAAAAGTCGGAAACAGGGAAAATTCCGGATTGACAAGCCCGATGTTCTGTGTATAATAGAAAGGCTGGTACGCTGTACCAGCCTTTATCCTTGCCTGCGCTCGACGCAGGCCGGAAGACCATAAGGAGGTGCAATAATGGCAAAGATCCAGGACAAGTACGAGCTTCTCTTCATCATCGATCCCAACAAGACCGAGGAAGAAATCGCCGCCCTGACCGAAAAGTTCAAGGCGCTGGTGGAAGCCAACGGGACCATCGATGAAATCGAGGACTGGGGCAAGCGGCGTCTGGCCTACGAGATCGAGGACCGGACCGAGGGCGTCTATGAGCTGATCAAGTTCACCAGCGGCCCCGAATTCCCCGCTGAGCTGAAGCGTATCCTCGGCATTACCGATGGCATCCTGCGCTCCCTCGTCGTCAAGGCGGAGGGCTGAAAATGCTGAATCACATCGTGCTCATGGGCAGACTCACCCGGGATCCGGAACTGCGGCAGACCCAGTCCGGCGTCAGCGTGGCGAGCTTTACCATTGCGGTGGACCGGGATTTTCAGAGCCGTGACAGCGGCGAAAAGCAGGCGGATTTCATCGACATCGTGGCCTGGCGGAACACGGCGGAGTTCGTCTCCAAGTGGTTCACCAAGGGCCAGATGGCCGTTGTTTCCGGCCGTCTCCAGATCCGGGATTGGACCGATCGGGAAGGCGGAAAGCGCCGCAGCGCGGAAGTCGTGGCGGACAACGTCTATTTCGGGGACAGCAAAAAGAGCCGGGAGGGCGGGCAGCCTTCCGGCGGCAGGAGCGGCGGCTACGGCGACTATGACGCTCCCGCCATCAAGACCGATTTCGAAGAGGTCGAGGACGACGGCGACCTGCCCTTTTGATCGAGAATAAGGAGGAGTAATCATGGCGAACATGAACGGCGGCGACCGGAACGACAAGACGGCCAGGCCGCGCAAGCGCAGGAAGGTATGCCAGTTCTGCGCGGATAAGGCGACTTTCATCGACTATAAGGACGTGGCGAAGCTTCGCCGCTTCATCTCCGAGCGGAGCAAGATCCTGCCCCGCCGGACCACCGGCACCTGCGCCATGCATCAGCGCGAGCTGACCACCGCCATCAAGCGGGCCCGTCAGATCGCCCTGCTGCCCTACGTGAGCGACTGAACCGCGTTTTTCGCGGCAAGCCCCTCCGGACCTTGGTCCGGAGGGGTTGTTTTTCTGCTTGACAAACCTCGGACATCGAGGTATATTATACTTAGAACATCGATGCATAGGAGGTCATAGCATGGAATTCGATAAATCCCTCATCAGCGGCTCCAACGCCATGCTGGTGCTGAGCCTGCTGAAGGACGGGGACAAATACGGCTATGAGATGGTGCAGGAGCTGAAGCGCCGGTCCAACAACGTCTTTTCCCTGAAGGAGGGGACCCTGTACCCCCTGCTCCATGCCCTGGAGAACGCCGGAGAGGTGGCGTCCTATCACACCACCGCCCCCACGGGGCGGGAGCGCCGGTACTACCGCCTCACGGAAAAGGGTGAGTCCCGTCTGCGGGAGAAGGTGCAGGAATGGCGGCTTTTCTCCCAGGGGGTAGACACGGTGCTGAACGCCGTGCCGGGCCTGGCGTGAGAAATGAGCGTCCTGCGTTTCGACCGCTGGTGCTCCCTGGCGGTGAGCGGGATCCGGTTCAAGCCGGACCGGAAGGAGATCTATGAGGAGCTCTATGCCCACATGGAGGACCAGTATGAGGAGCTGACCGCCGCCGGGTTATCCGAAAAGGAAGCCGAGGACGAGGTGGCCGCCGCCATGGGAGACCCGAAGGAGACCGCCCGGCAGCTGGAGCGCATCCACCGCCCCTTCTGGGGCTATGCCCTCCGGGCCGCCCGGTGGTGCCTGCTGATCGCCGCGGTGCTTGTCCTGCTTGCCCTGCCCCGCTATCTGGAGGGGTTTGCCTTTGATTCCGCCTCCAGGGAGAAGAAGTATCATGAGGATACGAAGATGGCGGACAGCAGCGACCGTGTCGTCTGGCACAGAGAGCCCATGAGCCGGGACAAATCCGACGGGTACGCCTTTACCCTAACCGAAGCGACGCTGCGGAGCTTCACCAACAACGTGGACAGTTCTGACGACCGGGTTTATCTTCTCCTGGAGGTGAAAGTGTTCAACCCCTGGCCATGGGCCTTGGACTGCAAGGCCTGGGGGGAGTTCTATGCGGTGGATTCCCTGGGCAACGTGTATCCCGCGGACGGCCGGGCCAGAAGTCACCGTCGGGCATGCGTGACCGGTACTGACCTGCATACGGGCTTCTGCACCTGGACCTGGGAGCTGAGGCTGAACGGCTGGTGTTCCCAGGAGGCGGACTGGCTGGAGCTGCGCTACGACCAGTGCGGGCGGGATGTGCGGATGGTTCTGGACCTGCGGGAGGGGAGGGAGTCATGAAGAAGCTGATCCGTCGCTGGAAGCGCATCCCCAGAAAGCTGCGCTTTTTCCTTGACGTATTCCTCGCCCTTATCCTCCTGTTCGGATTCCTCCTCACCGGGGAGATCCCGGCGGTCTGGGACGATACCCGCTTCCGGCGGGCGGAGAAGGCAAACCTGGCCGGACCTTCGGAGATCCTGGACCTGTTCCACGTTCCGGAGGAGTGGGCCCTCGTGGGCTATGCCCGGCTGCTCCTGGCGGACGCGGGAGAGGAGGTCCTGTTCTGCCCGTTCTACACGAATTACAACGGTTACGGCGCCTTGTACCGCAGGGAAAAGACCGACGGTATCCTGCTGACGACGCCCCCATCCTTCGTGCTTGGGTCGTGGGATCTGTCGGTGGTGCCACTGTTCCTCTTCGCGGACGACCCGGCGGCGGTAAGGGCGGAGGTACAGCTTCGCCTCTCCGAAGACGTCGTTCTGGAGCTCAGCCAGGTACGGGGAGCGGACGCGCCTGATGAGGAACGGGATCAGCATACCCGGCAGCGGTTTTTCTGGTTCGATATCCCCATGCCGGAGAATAGCTGGTCGAAGAAACGAGCCCTGTTGTGGGACTTATGGGAAACAAACAGCAGCACGGCCAACTCCGCGGCAGAGTTCCCCGCGACGATCCGCCTGTACGACGCCGACGGCAAGCTGTTGGAGACCAAGGAATACGTCATTCGCTCCCGGGCCATGGACGCTCAGGGCCGCACGGCTCCGGACGCTGCATGATAAGGAATAGAGTTATGAAAAGCATCTATTTCGACCGCTGGTGCGCTCAGGCGGTGAGCGGGATCCGATTCAAGCCGGACCGTTGGGAGGTCTATGAGGAACTCTACGCCCACATGGAGGACCAGTATGAGGAGCTGACCGCTGAAGGGCTGTCCGAAGACGAGGCAGTGAAAGAGGTTACCGCTTCCATGGGGGACCCGGAGGAGACCGCCCTGCAGCTGGAGCGCATCCACCGCCCCTTCTGGGGCTATGCCCTGCGGGCAGCCCGGTGGTGCCTGCTCATCGCCGCGGTGCTGGCACTGCTCACCGTTCCCGGGTATATCAAAGGGCCGGAGATCAACGATGCCCGGTTCGGGGAAGGACTCTTCCGGGAGACCTGGGACGACGGGGTAGGCGAATTCCGGCTGGTCTGGTATGCCGAGCCGACGGTCCGCGGCCGCTGCGACGGGTATACCTTCACCGTCACCCGTGCGGCGCAGCGCAGCTATGTGGGCAGGGAAAACCATACCTACGACGGAGATTTCCTCGTGATCGAGGTTAAGGTTTTCAATCCCCGGCCCTGGGCGGAGCCCTGCGCGGCCCTGACAGCCTTTACCGCCGTGGACTCCCTGGGGAACGTCTACTTCGAGAACGATTCATGGATCGCCGACAGCAGCGCTCCGTATCTGTCGGGCATGTGGGGACGCACGGGACTGCTGACCTGGACCTGGGAAATCACGCTCAATGGCAGCCGGTCCCAGGAAGCGGAATGGATCGAGCTGCGCTACCGGAAGTCCGGCAGAAATCTGTGCCTGACCATTGACCTGAGGGACAAAAGGGAGGCGGGAGCATGAGGCGGTTTTGGAGGAAGATACCGCGCCAGCTCCGCTTCGCCCTGGATGCCCTCTTGGTCCTGGCGCTGCTGACCGCCGTCTACGTCGCCATGGGCTGCCCCATCCTGGGGGAGACGGCCCTCTTCCGCAGGGCGGAAAAGGCGAACCTGATGGGCCCCTCGAAGATCATCGACCGCCTGGATGTCCCGAAGGACTGGCCCACGGTGAGCTGGGACCGTCTGCTGATCGGGGACGACGGGGAGGAGATCGTTCTTTGGTTCCATCAGCATGGGGCGGGATCGGGGACCCTTAAACGCCTGAATAAAACGGACGGCATCCTGCTGCTGCCGCTGCCGGAATGCGGTGCGCCCACTGCCGCAGATCTGCAGAAGGACTGCGTCGTGCCGCTGTTCCTCTTCGTGGATGATCCGGCGGCAGTCAAGGCCACAATGCAGCTCCGGCTGTCCGAGACCGATGAGATCACCCTCACCCAGGTGCGGGGCGGAACGGTCGATACCCGGGCGGGAGACCCAGGAAGCCGGGAACGATATTTCCTTTTCCATATGCCGGTGACCCGGGAGGAATGGACGCTGAAAAGAGGGGAGCTGATCCATAAACTGCTCGATTCCTATACGAATGCCCGTTACCGTCCCGTGGGTTATCAAGCCACCATCCTGCTCTATGACGCGGAGGACCGGCTGATCGAGACCCGGGAGTGGACCCTGTAGGCAGCCCCGGGACCGCCCGCTCATATGATGAGGTAAGAAGTGTACCATAGGAAAACAAAACGCGGCGCGGACGGCCATTCGGCCGTCCGCGCCTGACTTTCCGTATTCTCAGATTTTAT
>JAEEGF011722967.1_pt1 | contig 13986 bp, 10 predicted proteins | sample 9134171 | NCBI WGS metagenome assembly JAEEGF01 (sample SAMN16246542, study PRJNA631951) | gut metagenome | biome: gut microbiome; feature: rumen; material: AP-attached | host: Bos | place: Iran: Karaj | collected 2018-10
ATTGTACCTCTTTATTATAAGAAAGACGAGAATGGTATTTCCAAGGATTGGATCAAGGTTATCAAAAACTCCATCGCTCAGATTGCACCTCATTACACGATGAAGCGTCAATTGGATGATTACTATAGCAAGTTTTACATCAAGCAGGCAAAGCGCTTCCACGAGATTGCCAAGGATAACTTCCATCTGGCGAAAGAAATTGCCCAGTGGAAGGAAACTGTGGCTGAACGTTGGGACGCCATCAATGTGGTATCTAGCTCGTGGGACTTCCACGACACAGCTTTCGAGGCTGGTAAGAAATACACTATTAAGTACGTTATCAATGAGCAAGGACTTGATGATGCTATCGGTTTAGAGAAGGTCAATATCTATGTGAATAAAGATGGAGAGGAGCGCGTTTATAACGTTGAACCTCTGGAGTTGACAGGCCGTGAGGGCAACCTCTATACATTTGAAGCTACCCTGGCTCCACACCAGTTTGGTCAGTACAAGAGTGCTGTCCGTATGTATCCTAAGAACAAGAACTTGCCTCATCGTCAGGACTTTTGCTATGTGAAGTGGTTAGAACTTCCTTAAATGTAATTTGAGTGATTATATAATAAATACCGCCATCAAGGTTTACCCTAATGGCGGTATTTATTACATTTCTACAAAAAGAAAATGTTTACTACTTATTATTGTCCTTCCTTATGATCAAGCTGCTCAAATACAGAGTTCTTACTTACATACTCTGGTACTAATTCCTTCATCTTCTCTACTATCTTCATTTGGTCATAGGTGTACGTCACTTCTTCTAACTCACCAATCTTTTCCTTTACATCGTCATAATCATATTCACGCACGTCGGCAATCATAATTTTCTCATTATAGGTTGGCTTTGTATGCTCTTTGTCATTTAGCAAAACCTCATACAGCTTTTCTCCATGACGAAGACCTGTAAACTTAATCTGGATGTCTGACCTGCCAGAAAGGCTAATCATCTGCTTTGCCAAATCCAAAATTTTAACAGGCTTACCCATGTCAAAGATGTAAATTTCACCACCATTACCCATACTACCCGCTTCCAGTACTAAGCGACAAGCTTCGGGGATGGTCATGAAGTAACGAATGATTTCTGGATGAGTTACCGTAACTGGACCTCCCTTTTCAATCTGCTTGCGGAACAAAGGTATGACAGAACCGTTGGATCCTAATACATTACCAAATCGTGTGGTGATGAATTGTGTCGTTTTGTTTCCGTCATGCTCTAACTTTTTGGCTAATGACTGAACATATATTTCACAGATACGTTTTGAGCAACCCATCACATTTGATGGGTTCACAGCCTTATCGGTAGAAATCATTACAAACTTCTCTGTCTTATACTTTACAGCCAAGTCTGCCAAAATGCGAGTACCAGTTACATTGTTTTGAATAGCCTCAGAAGCATTGTCCTCCATCATCGGTACATGTTTATAGGCGGCAGCATGAAACACATATTGTGGGCGATACTGCTTGAATATCTGCTCCATACGAGTAGCATTTGAAATGTCGGCTACTATTGTTTCCGCCTCAATCTCCATCCATCTAGATTGTAATTCCAGACGTATGTCGTGCAATGGAGTCTCAGCCTGATCTATCAGTACTAGATTATAAGGGTTAAAAGATGCCACCTGGCGTACAATTTCACTACCGATAGAACCTGCTGCACCAGTAATCATTACGCGCTTACCCTCCAAATGAGAGGCTATCTTGTGCATATCAATCTGAATAGGATCTCGTTGAAGCAAGTCCTCGATTTGCAACTCCTTCAGTTGGTTTATCCCATGAGCCTTATCTGTATTCCATTCACTTAGGTTTGGAATAATCAGAATTTTGATATTATGAGTCAGTAGCTTGTCTGTAAAGTTGGTATCTTTCAGCTTATCCATGTTATATGGAGTTACGATCACTGACCTAACATTCTTTTCAATCAAGACACTGATCAGTTCATCGTCGTAAGGATATACCTTCTGTCCCATGATTACTTTCCCAATAAACACCGGGTCACTGGAGATGAATCCTCTTAGACGATACTTATAATGTGCTTTTGAACGGATAGACTTAGCGATATCTACACCGTACTCTCGTGTACCAAATATAAATACATTAGTTCCATGCTGACCGTCAAAGTTCATGTACTCATAAAGAATTTTGATTAACACGCGCATACCTGCCATAATGGCAAATGTGAACACGTAGGAGATGATGAGTACACTCACAGGGATAAACTCATAATCGAAACCAATTTCGCATACCAGACTTGCTGCTATCAACAGGAAATAACTAATGGTAAGCGATACGACGATATGCATAATATCTACAAATGAAGAGAATCGTAAGACATTGGCATAAGTGTGAAACACACGAAAGAAAACCATGTTGACTAGTACAATCCAAAGAGTCGCTTTCCCCAAAACACTGTTGGCTGAGAATACTGAAGTAAACTCATATCGCAACAGGCAAGCCAAAAGTACGGAAATGGCTACAATAAAGATGTCGAGCAGAAAAATGCACCATATTGGTAACACACGCTCGGATATATAATTCTGAACAATATTTCCAATTTTCATACTTGATGTATATTTATTACTGCAAAGATAGCTTGTTTTTCCCAATACTGAAAGCATTTTAGTTAAAAAAAACAACCTAACTAAAGAAAAACACATTTTTATTTGCTGGAGTGCGCAGTAATGATTACTTTCGGGTGTTAAAAGTATAAAAGCGAATATTAATTAAAATTTTAAAGATATGAAGAAGTCGATTGTTTTATTGCTTATGGCAATGTGCGCACCTTTTCTGGTGATGGCACAGAATGTGGATGACGACCTTTACTATGTTCCTTCCAAGACAAAGAAGGAGCAGGCGAAGGCTGCGGAGCAGAAAACAGAGGCTGATGCAGCACGCAAAACTGTGGTCGTAAAGTCAGAGACTCCCACTACTACTGCGGTGGTGGTTCCGGCTGGATCCAAGGTAGTGGTGAAAAGCAACAAGCAACATAAGCGTAGTGTTGATGAATACAACCGCCGATATTCTGGTGATACTGCAGCTACAAGCAGTGAGTCTGCTGTGGTGAGCGGTGAGACCAGGATTGACAATGATTTGGATGGTGAATGGGTAAATGGTTTTGATGGGACTGAAGATGACTACGAGTATGCTACCCGTATCATCCGTTTCCGCAACCCTCGTTTTGCCATCAGCATCAGCAGTCCTTACTACTGGGACATCGTTTATGGCTTGAACTCTTGGGAGTGGAACGTATTCGTAGATGACTATTATGCATACGTTTTCCCAACCTGGACCAATCGTCTTTGGTGGGATTGGCGATTTTCAAGCTTTGGATGGGGTTACAGCACATGGTATAGCCCATGGTACACCTCATGGTATGGTGGCTGGGGTTGGAGCCCATGGCGTTATGGTTGGTACAGCAGCTGGTATAGCCCTTGGTATTCTCCTTGGTACACAGGCTGGCATGGCGGCTGGTATGCTGGCTGGCATAACCCATATTACGGACACTACTATGGCTGGGGAGGCTATTATCATCGTCCTGAGACATATACCTTCCGTGGACAGCCAGGTGCGCGCAGTGGTTACTCAAGCTTGACCCGAAGGGGTGGAAGCGGCATTGCTGGTACTGATGGAGCTCGCTCGTCTGTACGTACCCGCACTAACTCAACAAGTGTTCGTAGCAATAACAACACAGCTGTTCGTAGCGGTGCAACTCGTAGCAACTCAACTGGACGTGTAATAGGTACCCGTTCTGGTACACGCGTTCGCAGCAATAGTGATGCAACTCGTAGTACCACTACCGGCGTACGCAGCACGGCTACTCGTAGCAATACCAATGCAGTACGCAGCAACAGTTCTGGTGTGCGTAACAATACCGCTACAGTACGTAGCAATAGTGCTGTGCGTAGCAACTCTGGCACCTCAGTCAATACACGTAGCGGATCAACCGTTAGAAGCAGCTCAAGCAACAACGCTGTTCGCTCACGTTCTGTCAGCCCAAGTAGCTCAAGCACTCGTAGCTACTCAACTGGATCTAGCAGTAGCTCTCGCGTTCGCTCTTATAGTGGTAGCCAGGGTGGTACAACCCGTAGCTACTCAGGCAGCTCTTCAGGTGCTACTCGTTCCTATAGTGGTGGTAGCTTCAGTGGTGGAGGCGGCACTCGTAGCAGCGGTGGTGGCTTCAGTGGCGGAGGTGGATCCCGCGGCGGAGGCGGGGGTACTCGTACGAGATAAAGAATAATGTATAATGTATAATGTATAATGATTTTTTTGCATTATGGAAAAGAGATTTACAATCGCTGTTTGGAGCTTGCTATTTTTAGCAGGCTCTGCAGCTGCTCAAACGGTATATGATGCCGCCAAGTTCATCGACAAAGATTTAAATGGTACGGCACGTTTTGTGAGTATGGGTGGTGCCATGAGTGCCCTGGGAGGTGACATCTCCACAATGAATACCAATCCGGCTGGTATTGGTATTTATCGGAGCAATGACTTACAGACAACCTTTGGCCTTTCAGCTTTCAACTCTAAGAACAAAACCCTTGATGGTACATACAAGATGGATGACGTCAAAGGCGACTTCGACCAAATAGGATTTGTCTATTCGTCCAAGATAGGTAATGCCACCGCCCTGCGTTATGTAAATTTTGGTTTTAACTACCGCAGAGCCAAGTCGTTCTTCCGCAAGCAGAAGTTCAGTGGTGGTTTGGGTGATTTTACACAGACCTTGCAGATGGCTCAGCAGGCTGATGGCATTAAATACGATGCCTGGGACAATGCCTTTAATAATGATGAGATTGGTTGGCTCTCAGCTATAGGTTACTATGGTGGTGTGATAGATCCTGTAGGCGAGAATGAAGAATACATAGGCATGTACGATCAGGGCTTGGGAAGCTTGGATGTGGAAGAACATGGACACTTGGATGAGTATAGCTTTAACATTTCGTTTAACGTCAACGATCGTGTTTATCTTGGCTTAACCATGGGTGCATACGATTTGAATTACAGGAAATATACTACCTACATTGAGGATTACCCGGGTACTCAGTTAGAAGGTTATGACCTTTCTACATGGAACCGCATTGTGGGTACAGGTGTTGATTTCAAGCTGGGTGCCATTTTCCGTCCGTTTGAAGATTCACCGTTCCGTTTTGGCTTGGCTGTACATACCCCTACGTTTTTCAGCTTAGATTACAAAACCAGTGCTCGTTTGACCTCTACTGTGCTCGACCAGTCTGATGGTAATTTATATGACTACGATGTCTATACAGCTGATCAGCTGCCAAGTCGTGGTGAAATGGTTCGTCCGTTCCATTTCCAAACTCCTTGGGCTTTTAATGTTAGCTTGGCATCTACCATAGGTAACCAATTCGCTGTTGATGCAGAATACGAGTACAAGGACTATTCCTTCATGAAGTTCAAGGATGTTGATGGTTACGATGCTGTTTTCGATTTCGAGAACTCTACACGTAAAATGACAAAGGCTGTACATGGTATCAAGGTAGGTATGGAGTTCAAACCTATTCCGGAGTTTGGCATCCGTGCCGGTTACAACTACCGCACTGCCATCTTCGAGGACAATGCTTACAAGGATTTACCTTATTATTCTATTCAGACCGATACGGATTATGCTAATACCCAGGACCGTCACACTTTCGCCTTTGGTATAGGTTATCGTGGCAGCATGTTCTATGCAGACTTGGCTTATAAGCTTGATACTTATAATTCCAATATGTATCCTTTCGTGGTGAAGGATGGTCACACCATCTATCCATCTGCCCGTTCTGTTACTAAGGTCACTAATACTCGCAATCAAGCGATGCTGACGTTGGGAGTAAGATTCTAATAAAGAATAAAGAACAATGAATAATGAATGAAAGGCTGCGAACGCAGCCTTTCATTTTCATAACCTGGCTACTACAGTAGCCAGGTTTCTCATAATCGCAAAGCGATTTCTCAATTGTGTGCAGTGCAGCACAATATCAAAAAATTAGCCAAGAGGATGATGAAGCATCGCTCGGCATGCGCCAATCGCCACGAGGACTTAGTGCAATGGTTCCCACCTTTGGACCATCAGGCAAGCATGAACGCTTAAACTGTTGGTTGAAGAAACGGCGGCAGAAAGTATGAAGCCACTTATTGATGGTTTCCTCATCATACACCCCAGCAAAACTACGTTTAGCCAGCATTAGGATCTTAGATGGACTAAATCCACATCGTATGAAATAAAACAGGAAGAAATCGTGCAATTCATATGGCCCCACTAAATCCTCAGTTTTCTGCTTAATGTTGCCTTGTTCATCAGCAGGAATAAGTTCTGGACTGATTGGTGTATCCACAATATCTAGCAGAGTTAGTTTCGATAGTTCATCCATATCATGCAGGGCCACCCATTTCACTAGGTGAATTACCAATGTCTTTGGCACACTGCCATTTACTCCATACATCGACATGTGGTCGCCATTATAGGTTGCCCAACCCAATGCCAACTCTGACATATCACCCGTACCAATCACCATACCATTCATTTGGTTTGCCACATCCATCAGGATTTGTGTACGTTCCCTTGCCTGAGAGTTCTCATACGTTACGTCGTGGTTGTTTACATCATGTCCTATGTCCTTGAAATGTTGGATACAAGCATCCTTGATACTGATTTCACGGATAGTCACGCCTAAAGACTTCATTAGATTAATGGCATTGTTATACGTGCGGTCTGTGGTGCCAAATCCAGGCATCGTAATGCCTATGATATCCTTGCGGTCACGTTTCAACTTGTCAAACGTACGTACACATACCAATAGGGCGAGTGTCGAGTCCAGTCCACCAGAAATGCCCACGATAGCTGTCTTGGCATAAGTGTGAATTAGTCGTTTCGCCAAACCTGCCACCTGAATAGAGAAAATCTCCTCACATCGTTCATTCAAGGTATTGCCTTGTGGCACAAAAGGATGTGGGTCATATTCACGCGTCAATTCCAGTGGTTTATCAGTGGTCCGATCAATCGTCACTCGCAAGGCCTCCTTGCCGATATATTGCCGCATGCTAGTAGCGAAAGTGGTATTAACACGTCGTTCCCCACGTAGGAACTGCACATCAATCTCACTGATAATCAGCTGAGGATCCATTTCGAAGCGTTTGCTTCGAGCCAACAATCTGCCATTTTCATAAATCAGTGCATTACCCGCATATACCACATCTGTAGTGGATTCTCCGAAACCACACGAACTATATACATAACCTGACATACTTCTGGCTGACTGCTGACTAAGCAACTGACACAGATAGTCGTGCTTACCGATGCATTCATCTGTGGCAGAGAGGTTGCAGATAATGTCAGCACCCTTCAGTGTCAGGATGGAGCTTGTTGGTATAGGTGCCCACACATCCTCACAGATCTCCACGCCAAAGATAGCCTTGGGAGTTTCGAACAACATATCGTGCGTTACTGGTACTAGTTGTCCGCACAACCTAACATTATCCTGCTTAATCATGTCGCCCGAAGTAAACCAACGCATCTCGTAAAACTCCTTATAGTTTGGTAGGTAATACTTTGGCACCACACCTAATACCTTGCCGTGTTGAATCACTGCTGCGGCATTAAGTAACATGCCATGCACCGATACTGGCAGACCGATAATTGAGATGATATCCATCTGTCGGGTATTCTGCATGATCTGTAATAAGCCACGTTCAGCTTCATCCAATAGCAATTGTTGCGCGAAGAGGTCGCCACAAGTGTAGGCTGTCAATGCCAGTTCAGGGAATGTGATGATTTCCACGCCCTTGTCATTGGCTTCCACAATTAGTTTCTCAATCTCTGCAGCGTTATACATACAGTCTGCCACCTTCACGCCTGGTATGGCAGCTGCAACTTTTACATAACCGTAATCCATAGTCGTTAGAATTATTTCCACAAAATTAGTTAAATAGTTTCAGCATTACAAATCTTTTCCTATCTTTGCTCGCAAATTAGGTGAAAAATCTGATATGGACTTTCCCTGATTCAGTAAAAAAGAATACTAATTATTTAAATCTGTGTTTTATGAAGAAATTTAGATGTACAATTTGTGGTTATATCCATGAGGGTGACGAAGCTCCTGAACGCTGCCCACAGTGCAAGGCTCCAGCATCAAAGTTCGTGGAGGTAGTTGAAGAAGAAGGTGCTCCTTTGTCTTTTGCTGACGAGCATGTAATTGGTGTAGCTAAAGGTGTTGATCCTGAAATCTACAAGGGTCTGGTTGACAACTTCAATGGAGAGTGCTCAGAGGTTGGTATGTATCTGGCTATGAGTCGTCAGGCTGACCGTGAGGGCTATCCAGAAATCGCCGAGGCTTTCAAGCGCTATGCATTTGAGGAGGCTGACCATGCATCTCGTTTTGCAGAACTATTGGGCGAAGTGGTATGGGATACCAAGACCAATGTTTATAAGCGTATGATGGCAGAGCAGGGAGCATGCGAGGGTAAGATGGTTATCGCTCGTAAGGCAAAGGCTTTAAATCTTGATGCTATTCATGACACTGTTCATGAAATGGCAAAGGATGAAGCTAGGCATGGTAAAGGCTTTGAAGGTCTGTACAACAGGTACTTCAAGGATTAAATAATCGCGTAATGATCCATCAATTGAAATCGTTCTACATACGATTGATATGTGCTATGCGACTATGAAGATAAGAGTATAGCTCAAATTGGGATTTTAAACAAAAGGCTGCAATTATGCAGCCTTTTGTTTAAATCTTAACGCCATTCCTTAATTAACATCATATTTCTTCGTTAAAGTCTTATACTCTTTCGTTTTTTGATAACGCTCAAGCCAAGAGTTGATGCTGTCTAGTAGGATAGGGGATTTTTTGTTAATGCCCCAAGCATAAAACTGCGTAAAACCAATTGGAACAGATAAGTCTAGTTGAGGCAAGCTATCAGTAGCTAGCTTCGCTATACTCCGGTCACACACGACATAATCAATATCCCCATACGCCACCATTGCCAAAAGCTGCTCAGCCCCATATCGCTCCACCTCATTTATATATATGGTATCACCAATTTCACTAATCATATTACCGATGCGCATAATTGCCGGTGAGTCTTTTACCACATAAAGCGTTTTCCCTCCTAACTCTACTTGACTTTCTATGTATTTCAACGAGTCCTCTGCATTCAGAGGCTTACGTTGTACTAGCACCTGACTACTTCTGGTGATTGGGTTCGTAAATAATAGCGAGTCATCCCTTCCTGCAGTAACAGGAATGCCATCTGCTATCAAGTCGTATCTCCCTTCTGCCAAACCTTGCAGTCGTTTAGACAAACTCATTTCTGGTGTTATCGCCACCTGGAGTCCATGCTCACGGGCAAACGCTTCCACTAGTTCCAGATGAAAGCCCTCGATAGAATCACTGCCAGCCATCATGCTGATGGAGTTATACTCCGTGGTAGCCCTTAGGGTATCACTCTCCACAATGCTTGCATAATCACGGGGCAATGGCTTCACCTCGTGAGTTTCATAAAGGAATACGCGATAAATCACCACTGCAACGAGTCCAATCAGCAGATATCGTAGCCATTTTTTAGTCATAGAAATTCCAGGAAACGCCAAACTTCAACAATCTTGGATTGATAGGATAGTGTGGAGCGTAAAAGTACTTACGGCTACCCATACCCTCGTTCACATGATAGAACATCACGAAGAAACGTGTACGTTTCAGTTGCAGGTTGGCATATACATTGACCACAGGATAATTGCCAATTTTCATTCTTCCTTCTTCACTTTGAAGATGGAATTGTTGTAAGCCTGGTGCATACGTTGGAGCATAATATTCGCTAAAATAACGCACGTCAGCACCCAGTTGCACATTCAGTACCTTTTTGGCAATCTTCGTCAGGATATACAGGTTATGATATAGCGTCCACGTAGGCAGTGGCAATAGGTCACTGTTTGTTTTCTGCCATGTTACCTCATTGTCAAGATGCAGGATGCCCAATTTAAACTTCTGTGTCAGTGTAGCATTTGCAACCTTGATGGAACCTGAAGCCTGTCTTGACATCGCCTCGCTGTCAAAATAAGTATAGTTCTTGATGGTTTCCAGTCCGGCTTTCAGGTTTGTACCTGTCAAAGGGAAGTTCAGCTCACCCTCCAGTCTCATTCTCAATTCCTTGTCCATATCCTCGTAATCCCATACATAGTGATTTGAGTGATAATGACGCATGTAGAACGATGGTAGCACATTCTTTACATATCCATGTACTTTCAGGCTTACCGTATCCTTAAACAATTTCACATTCAGGTCTGCCGTGGCATCCAACTTAAATTGTCCTTGAGCCACACCAGCCAAGCCAAATTCACCATTAATATTGTAATGCAGCAGGTTACCCTCACGTTTCGCCAGTTCACCACCCACAAATAACTCTTGCTCTGTATATCTCACATTATGCGGATTCTCCAGTGAAGTGTCCATGTTCATCAGTGTATATTTATTGAACTCATGTGAGATATATGCTGTCAGTCCTGCTTTAGCATATTTGTTGAATCCCTCTAATAGCGAGATTCCGAATACATTCTTAATACTGAACCTTACTGTTGAGTCAGCTGTTTCTTTTGTGTTCAACAGAGCTGGAGGCAGCGAGTCCAAATCACTGGAAAAGAAACTATGACGTGAACGTTCCACCTTTAAGGTATGGATGAAACTTGTTACTGGCACAAACTCTTCCTTTATAATAGTATCTTTGGGTGTAATGGCCAATGAGTCGTTTTGCAAAGAGTCTTGGGCAGCGATGTCTGCTCTTTCCCTGGTCTGTGCGATCCTGTTACGGCGCCTCATTGTAGCTTCATCTTCCTGTTTGTCCACCAGTTCGATGGTTTCACGTGTGAATCCCAGGCGATAACGATGCGACAGATATACTGACATATTATGATTGCGGTTCGAGCTACCCTCCAGTCTTACAGGGATATTGTTCGATTCATACGTCTTACTACCCTCAGCCTTGCCCTCGGGATTCGTAATATACTCGTCATCCGTAATACCACCATTCTCATTCTGCTTGAAGTAATAGTTGTTGTACATCGCATGCAGCTGGTAATGCTTGCCTAGGTAGGATACAAACAACCCCGCATTGAAATTAGATGTAGCTTGGTTGGCATAATATCCTCTACCATACTGATAGTCAAACTTAAACCCAAAAGCCAAGCGCCTGTTCATGTTCATCGAGAAATACGCTTTGAAACGGTCCTCACCAGTTATTTTATCACCATTAGGCCAATAAGATAAATTCGTGTAAGGAATATTACTGTTGGTGAACACCATTTCATCCGAGCGTTTGAAGAAGCCAGTGAGGGGTTGCAGGAAGATAGTAGGAGCAATGTCATATTGCCTGTCGGCAAATATATGCGATAATCTGGGTGAGCCCATGTTGCCCAAGATACTATAATGACCCGTCATCCCTTCTTCCATGTTCACATTCTGGAAGTTCAGAGCCACCGTATCCACCTCTGTCATAATCTGGTTTCCTAGTGTTTCACTGATGCGCCATTGAAACAGCTTTGGTGCAGCTGATTGTACCTCTGTACTGTCGTTCCTGAAGTCATCAGGTTGCATGTTTGGGTCAATTTGGTTACCATTGGCATCACGTGTATTGCCAAAAGGATTCTGTGCCTGCAAGGTTGCACAGCAGGCAACAAACAGCCACATATATGTCAGTAGCCTCCTCTTCATACATCCACTCATCGGTTTGTAAAGCGGATGATAAACTCCATGACTTTAATGAAAATGGCTGTACCACATACATAGATAAATGTCCTGAAGTCAGCTACATAATACAAAATCACACTTGCAATAGCCAGCACGATGAAGATCATGTTCAAGTAATACCTAATCTTATCTGTACCCATAATACGTCCTTTTTATATGAATTATGTGGCAAAGATAAGCATTTATTTTTTATCTTTGCACCAACAAACGTGATAAATACAAATTTTATGTTGATACAAAGTCAGATTAAGCGGGTAGTAGCTGTGCATGATTTATCCTGCATGGGGCGTGTGTCACTTATGGCAGCTGTACCCATCTTGTCATCTATGGGCTTGGAAGTGTGCCCATTACCTACGGCATTATTGTCGTGCCACACCCAATATCCGGAATTCACCTTTCTCGACCTCACCGATGAGATGAAACGCATCATAGCCAACTGGAAAAGTCAGGGCTTCCGCTTCAATGCTTTCTATACAGGCTACCTCGGATCCCCTGAACAGGTGCAGGTGGTGGAAGACCTCATCCGCGATTTCCGTCGTCCTACTGATTTGACGGTTGTTGACCCTGTGTTAGGGGACAATGGTAAGCTTTACAAAGGAATGAAAGCTGAGATGGTAGAACAAATGCGAGGACTCATCCGTTTGGCGGATGTTATCACCCCCAATATGACTGAGATGTTTTTATTGTTGAATCGCACTTATCGTCACGACAACCTGCAAGATGAAGAACTCAAGATTTATCTGAAGGAACTGTCCGATAAAGGCCCAGCCATTGTCATTGTCACCAGTGTACCTGTTATAGGCAACCCCCATCTTACTTCCGTCTATGCCTATAACCGTAATGGTAACCGTTTTTGGAAAGTCACCTGTCCATTCCTGCCAGCCCATTACCCTGGCACAGGTGATGCCTTCACAAGTGTCATTACTGGCAGCTTGATGCAAGGCGATAGTCTCCCTTTGGCTTTAGACCGTGCAGCCCAGTTCACCCTTCAAGGTATCCGCTCTACTTTTGGTTACGAATATAATAATATGGAGGGTATCATGCTAGAAAAAGTACTTAGTAATCTCAATACTCCTATCCAAGTTTCTTCGTATGAACTGATATAAATTAAAGAAGGCTGCTCCCTCGAGCAGCCTTCTTTTCAATTGTCAATCTTCAAAATCACAAAAGCGATTTCTCAATGATTATTTCTTGTTCAGAGCAAGGTCAATAGCTACAGCGATAGCCACAGTAGCACCAACCATTGGATTGTTACCAATACCCAAGAATCCCATCATCTCAACGTGAGCAGGAACAGAAGAAGAACCTGCGAACTGAGCATCTGAGTGCATACGACCCAGCGTATCAGTCATACCGTAAGAAGCAGGACCAGCAGCCATGTTATCTGGGTGCAGGGTACGACCTGTACCACCACCAGAAGCTACTGAGAAGTAAGGCTTGCCAGCCAGCACGCGTTCCTTCTTGTAAGTACCAGCTACTGGGTGCTGGAAGCGAGTTGGGTTGGTTGAGTTACCCGTGATAGACACGTCAACATTCTCGTGCCACAGGATAGCTACACCCTCGCGAACGTCATCAGCGCCATAGCACTTAACTTTCAGACGGCTTGGGTTGTTGCCATAAGGAACCTCACGAACAATCTTCAGCTCAGAAGTGAAGTAGTCAAACTGAGTCTGAACATAGGTGAAGCCATTGATACGGCTGATGATCTGTGCAGCATCCTTGCCCAGACCGTTCAGGATCACGCGCAGAGGTTTCTTGCGTACCTTGTTAGCCATTTCAGCAATCTTGATAGCACCCTCAGCAGCAGCGAAGCTCTCGTGGCCAGCCAAGAAAGCGAAGCATTCAGTATCCTCACGGAGCAGACGAGCAGCCAGGTTACCATGACCGATACCTACCTTACGGTCGTCAGCCACTGAACCAGGGATACAGAAGCTCTGCAGACCGATACCGATAGCCTCGGCAGCATCAGCAGCTGTCTTCACGCCCTTCTTGATAGCGATAGCAGCACCACAAACATATGCCCACTTGGCATTCTCAAAGCAGATTCGCTGTGTTTCCTCACACATCAGATAAGGGTCAACACCAGCCTTGTCACAAATCTCGTTGGCCTCTTCAATACTGTTGATGCCATTCTCCTTCAGAGCTGCAAGAACTTGGTTGATACGGCGTTCCTGACTCTCAAATTGTACTTTTCTAATCATCGTCGTTCCTCCTTATT
>JAEEGF011088587.1_pt1 | contig 13984 bp, 14 predicted proteins | sample 9134171 | NCBI WGS metagenome assembly JAEEGF01 (sample SAMN16246542, study PRJNA631951) | gut metagenome | biome: gut microbiome; feature: rumen; material: AP-attached | host: Bos | place: Iran: Karaj | collected 2018-10
CGGCTCGCCTCCGTGATCGACGCCCTGGGTCCCCTGGAATGCCGCACCCATCCGGATGCCTTTGCCTTCATCGCCAAGGAGATCGTGGAGCAGATGCTGTCCATCCGGGCGGCCGAGTGCATACGGGGCCGCATCGCCGCGATGACCGGCGGGGAGTTCACGCCGGGAGCCCTGCTCCGCCTTTCGCCGGAAGAGCTGCGCGCCGCAGGCATGAGCCGGAACAAGGCGGGCTACCTGCTGGGCTTCGCCGCCGCCGTGGCCGGCGGCAGCCTCGACCTTGGCGCCCTGCCCGCCCTTTCCGACGGAGAGGTCATCAAAACGCTCATGTCCCAGCGGGGCATCGGCCCGTGGACGGCCAAGATGTACCTGCTTTTCGTCCTCGGGCGCGAAGACGTCCTGCCTTATGAGGATGCGGCCTTCATGCAGTCCTTCCGCTGGCTCTACGGGCTGGATGCCCCCACGCGGGAAGCGGTGGCCAGGCGCTGCAGGAAGTGGAAGCCCTACTCCTCCATCGCCGCCCGCTACCTGTACCGTGCGCTGGACACGGGGATGGTCAGGAAACCGGCCCCCGCGCCCGCCCGCTGAGATCCCTCCGGCGGCGCACCGTGCCTCGGCGGGCCGCTCCCATGGCGCGTTCCTTCGCAAATCCCTGATATTTCTTGTTGCATATTTGTTTCCGCTGTGGCAAAGTTAACAGACGGACATCAACTTTAATAAGTCGGTACCCCCATGAACAAATCCGAACTCATCCTTGCGCTTTCCGAGCGCAGCGGCATTTCCCCCGAGTTGGCGCGCAGCGTCGTCGAAACGACGATCGACCTGATGAAGCAGCAGCTGCTGGAAGGCGGCAGGATCGAGATACGCGGCTTTGGCAGCTTCGAGATGCGTGAATACAAGGCGTACACCGGCCGCAACCCCAAGACCGGCGAATCCGTGAGCGTCAAGCCCAAGCGCACCCCCTTCTTCAAGTGCGGGCAGGATCTCAAAGACATCCTGAACAGCGACTAGCCGCCCTGGCGGGCGGAGCAGCCACCATTTTTGGGCGGGGGGCATGCCCCCCGGGACGGGCGGTCCGGGACCGCCCTTTTCTTTTCTCCGCACTGGTCCAGCCAAAGTTCATTTTCTTGACGGTGCAAAACTTTTAGGCTATCCAATTTGTTTCAGCAAGGCAACGGGCACAGGTGCATCATGCGGCAACGCGCTGTCATAGACATCATCGAACAGACCGCTCCCCTTCCGCTCATGGCGGATTGGGACCATTCCGGCTTGCAGGTCGCATCGCCCAGGGAGGAAGTCACCTGCCTTGCGGTATGCCTCGATCCCACCCCCGCGCAGATCGCCGCGGCGGCGGCCGCCGGGGCGGACATGGTCCTCACGCACCATCCCCTTGCCCTGCGCGCCCAGTGGACGGGCGCCCTCAACGACTATACCGACGTCCTGCGCCTCCTCTACGCGCACGACATGCCGCTCTATTCCTGCCACACCACGCTGGACGCCAATCCCCGCGGGCCCGCCGCATGGCTGCCCGACGAACTGGGGCTCACCGGGCGCTGCCTGCTTGAAAAGACAGGGGCCTTCGACGATGGGGAAGGATCCGTCGACGGCGGCTTCGGCTGCGTGGGCGACCTGCCCTCCCCCATGCCTGCGACCGTGTTCTTCCGCGCCCTCGGGCGCATCCTTCCCGCAGGGGTCATGCACTCCCAGGCCCGTCTCATCGGCGACCCGCCGCCCATGATCGCGCGCGTGGCCGTCTGCACCGGATCCGGCGCCAGCCTTGCCGGCGAAGCCGCCGCCCTGGGAGCCGACATCTACATCACCGGCGACGTGAAATACCATGACGCGCTCGCCCTGCTTTCGCGCAACACCAAGCGCGGTTCCGACCACTGCCCCATGGCCCTGCTGGATGCGGGCCATTTTTCCCTTGAAGAAGAAATGATGCGGCGCTTCTCCCTCCTGCTGCAAAAGCAGCTGAAGGGGGCCAGGGTCCTTTTCCTGCCGGGCGCCGATCCCTTTATGCCCGCCACCTCTTTTTATAAAGTACAGGAGGTACTTTCGTGAGCCTCTACACCGACCAGATCAGCCATCTCCGCGCCCTGCAGGGCGTGGATGACGAGATCCATGACATCCAGTGCCAGATCGAATCCGCCCCCGCCGAAGTCCAGAAGCTCGAAAAGGGATTCGCCGCCCTGGATTCCCAGCGCGAATGGATCAAGGACAAGATCAAGCACCTCCAGGACCAGCAGCGCCGCCTGAACTACGACATCAAGGACGAAGAGGCCAGGCTCTCCAACAGCCGCAACAAGCTCATGCAGGTGCAGAACGACCATGAATACCAGGCCGTGATGCGCGAGATCGAGATCATGAAGCGCCAGAACACCACGCGCCAGGATGAGCTTGCGGCCCTGCGCGACGAGCTCACCAAGCAGGAAGAAAACCTTGCCGCGCAGGAACAGGAATGGGAAGCCGCCCGCAGCGCGCTGGAGACCCAGCAGAGCGGGCTCGAGGAACGCCTTGCCGGATGCAGGGCCGCGCTCGAAGAACTCTCTGCCAAGCGCACAAGCGTGGGCAGCGCCATCGAGCCCCCCATCCTCAAGCGCTACGAGTTCATCCGCAACCGCCTCCGCCACCCGGTCATCGTGCCCGTGGACAACGGCGTGTGCTCCGGATGCCACATGATGCTCCCGCCCCAGCATTTCATCGAGCTGCAGCGCGGGACGAGCATACTCAGCTGCCCGAGCTGCCAGCGCATGATCTTCTGGAGCCCCAGCGTTGCCGAAGAAGGCCAGGCCGATGCCGCAGCACCGGAGCAGGAACAGGAAAACTAGCAGGACTTTGGAGTCGGGCGGGCTGTCGCCGCGCGCCTTGGCGCGGGGAGGAAAGTCCGGGCTTCGCAGGGCAGGATGCTGGCTAACGGCCAGAGCGGGCGACCGCTGGAAAGCGCAACAGAAAGCAGACCGCCCCTGCTGCGGCAGGGGCAAGGGTGAAACGGCGAGGTAAGAGCTCACCGGCCGCCATGGCGACATGGCGGGCCAGGCAAGCCCCATCCGAAGCAAGACCAAATAGGGAAACCGGCCGGCCCGGCCCATGGTTTCCGGGTAGGTTGCTTGAGGGCGCGGGCGACCGCGCTCCTAGAGGAATGACAGCCGCCGCCCCCGGGCGGAACAGAACCCGGCTTACAGCCCGGCTCCCCTTTTACGGGGGAGGGATCTTTCCCTCCCCCTGTTCCATTAAGAGGCATGGCATGAAACAGGAATGCTGGGCCATCGTGCTCGCCGCCGGCCAGGGCACGCGCCTTTGTTCCGCAACAGGCGGGGAATCCAAGCAGTTTCTGCGTTACCGCGGCGCCCCCCTCTGGTGGAGCGCGGTGCAGTCCATGGCGGCATCCCCCCTGGTGCACGGGATCGCCGTCGTGTTCCCGCCCGGCCGCATGGAAGATTCAGCCCGCGAGCTGGCGCGCCTTACCGCCGCCGCCGATCCCGGCGTGCCCGTGCTGACCGCCGCAGGCGGCTTGCGCCGCCAGGATTCCGTGGCCGCCGGACTGCGCGCCCTCCCGCCCTCCTGCTCCCTTGTCCTCGTGCACGACAGCGCACGCCCCTTTGCCAGCGCCGCCCTGGCCACGCGCCTGCTCCTGCGCCTTGAAGAAGAACGCGGGAACGGCGCATCCGGCGTCATCCCCGGGCTCCCCGTCATCGACACCATCAAGCGCGTGGACGGAGACGGCGCGTGCCTCGAGACGCCTGAGCGCGCCTCCCTGCGCGCCGTGCAGACGCCGCAGGCCTTCCTGCGCGCCGCGCTGGAAGAAGCGCATGCGCGCGCCGCAGCCGGGGGCTGGGGATGCACCGACGACGCCTCCCTGCTGGAACGCTGCGGCATGCGCGTCCTCGTGGCCCCGGGCGAGGAAGGCAACACCAAGATCACCCGCCCGGCCGATCTGGACCTGCTGCTGCCCCGCGCCCATCCCCTGCCCTGCTGCGGCTACGGATACGATGTCCACGCCCTGGGCGGCAACCGCCCGCTGCGCCTGGGCGGCGTCCCCATCAACGGGGGCTGCACGGTCTTCGCCCACTCCGACGGCGACGTGCTCCTGCACGCGCTCATGGACGCCATCCTCGGCTGCTTCGGCGGCGGAGACATCGGCCGCCTGTTCCCCGACAACGACCCGCAGTTCGACGGCTTCCCCTCGCCAGCCATGCTCGCGCACGTGCTGGACCTCGCCGGCGGGGCCGGGGTCCGCATCGTCCATGCCGACCTCACGGTCATAGCGCAGAAGCCGAAGCTCGCGCCCCAGGCGGCGCAGATACAGGAGAACGTGGCGCGCCTCCTTGCGCTTGCGCCGGACCATGTGGGCTTCAAGGCCACCACGGAAGAGCACCTGGGCTTCACGGGGGAAGGCAAAGGCATCAAGGCCGTCGCGCTGGTCAGCGCCCTGCGCGGCTGAGGCGGCCATGCAGGAACGCCGCGCCCCCATGGAAAGCGAGAGGATCTTCGACGCCGCCGTCATCGGCGCCGGGCCCGCGGGCATGATGTGCGCCCTGGCCGCGGCGCGGCGCGGGCTTTCCGTCGCGGTGGCCGATGCCCACAGCGCACCGGGCGCCAAGCTCTCCCTTGCCGGCGGAGGCATGGGCAACTTCACCAACCGCATCCTTGACGAACGCTTTTACGTGGGCAGCGCCGCCGCCTTTGCCGGCGGCCTCTGCAGGGACTTCGGCTGCGAGCGCGTCCTGGAGCTGCTCGCGCAGCTCGGCCTCCCCTTTGAGGAACGCGACCTGGGCAGGATCTTCGGCCTGCGCCCGGCCCATGTCTTTGCCAGCCGCCTGGCGGCGCTCTGCCGGGATGCCGGCGTGCGCTTCTTCCTGGGCGGGACCGCCGCCGGCTTCAGGCGCGGCACGCCGGGAGACGGCGCCCCGGAAGGCTTCAGCTTCCGCATCGGCGGCAGGAGCCTGCGTGCCCGCCAGCTCGTCCTGGCCACGGGCTCTCCCGCCTGCCCGCAATGCGGCGCTTCCGGCCGCCTGCTCAGGCTGGCCTCCGCCTGGGGCTGCGAGACCGTGCCTTTCCGCCCCGTGCTCACGCCCTTTGCCATGCCCTCCGGCTGGGCGCTGGACGGGCTTTCCGGCATCAGCCTCAATGTGCGCCTTGCCCTTGTGCGCGCCGGCAGGCCGTACTCACCCGACCCCGTGGGCATCCGCCCCCTGCTCTTCACGCACCGGGGGTTGAGCGGGCCGGCCGCCCTGGCCGCTTCCTGCTGGTGGCAGGGAGGCGACGCCCTTTCCATCGACTTTCTGCCCGAACTGGACCTGCAGGAACTTTTGGACGCCCCGGACAGCGGCAGGCTGCTGGTCAAGAACCTGCTCATGCGCCGCCTGCCGGCGCGCCTTGCCGAACGCCTCTGCCCCGCCGGCATCTGGGAGCGCAAGTGCGCAGAGACCGGCAGGAAGGCGCGGCAGGCCCTGGCCGATGCCGTCCACCGCTTCACCGCCTGCCCGGAAGGCGTCGAGGGCTTCTCCTCTGCCGAGGCCGCGGCCGGCGGCGTCCTGCTCTCATCCCTCACCCCGCACCTCGAGAGCCGCTCCGTCCCGGGGCTGTTCTTTTGCGGGGAGGTCGTCGATGCGGCCGGCCTCATCGGCGGCTACAACATCCACTGGGCGCTCGCCAGCGGACACCTGGCCGGGCGCAGCCTGCGCCGCCGCTGACCCTTCCTCCCGGCCCATCATGCAATGGGCCCGACGCAAAGGCGCCCTTCCGGAGAAGGGCGCCTCATGCGTTCACGTCTGTGCGGGCCGCTTACTTCGCGGCGTCGGCAAGGGCTGCCACGGCGGGCAGGGTCTTGCCTTCCAGCACTTCCAGGAAGGCGCCGCCGCCCGTGGAGAGGTAGCCCATCTTCGGCGCGAGCCCGAAGGCTTCCACAGCCGCCACGGTGTCGCCGCCGCAGACCAGCGTGTAGGCCTGGCTCTGGGCGAGCAGCTCGGCGATGGCCTTGCTGCCCTTGTCGAAGGGCGCGGTCTCAAAGGCGCCCACGGGGCCGTTCCAGACGATGGTCTGGGCGTTGGCCAGGATCTTCGCGTATTCGGCCACCGTGGCAGGCCCGATGTCGAAGGCGCTGTCATCGGCAGCAAGCGCGGACACGGGCTTGGTCACGGCTTCGGCGCCCCTGTCGAGGGCGGGAGCCACCACGACATCGGTCGGCAGGGGGAGCAGCACGCCGCGTTCCTTCGCCATCTCGATGAGGCGCTTGGCTTCGGGGATGAGGTCCTTCTCCACCAGGGAGGCGCCCATGCTGCAACCGGCCGCCTCAAGGAAGGTGTTGGCGATGCCGCCGCCCACGATGAGCCCGTCCACCTGCTTGAGCAGGTTTTCCAGCACGGTGAGCTTGGTGGACACCTTGGACCCGCCGATGATGGCGTAGAGCGGGCGCTTCGGCTGGTCGAGCAGGCGCGTGGCGGCTTCCATCTCGGCGAACATCAGCGGGCCGGCCACGGCCTTGGCGGCCTTGCGCAGCGCGCCTTCCGTGGAGGCCTGGGCGCGGTGCGCCGCGCCAAAGGCGTCCATCACGTACACGTCGCCCATGGCGGCGTATTTGGCGGCCAGCTCTTCGCTGTTCTTCTTCTCGCCCTTGAAGAAGCGCACGTTCTCGCACAGGACGACCTGCCCGGGCTGGCAGTCCACGCCGTTCAGCGGATCGGCGCAGAAGGCCACGGGCATGCCCAGCAGTCCGGACATGTGTTCGGCCACGGGACGCAGGGAGAACTGCTCTTCAAAAACGCCCTCGGTCGGACGGCCGAGATGCGCCAGAAGGATGACGCCGGCGCCGGCGTCCAGGGCCTTGCGGATGGTGGGCAGCACCGCGCGGATGCGCTTGTCGCTCTTCACCACGCCATCCTTGATGGGCACGTTCACGTCTACGCGCATGACGACGCGCTTGCCCTTCATGTCAACATCATTCATGGTCAATGCTTTCATAACAGCAACTCCTTAGGATTTTTCAGGCAATGAGTACGCCCTGCGCCCCGGCATCCCCCCGGCCTGCGGAGGCGGCGGCTTCCGTGAACGCGCGCAGCCTCTCGGCGTAAGGGGGCTTTTTGAAGAACGCAGAGCCGGAAACCAGCACGCTTGCGCCCGCCGCCACAAGGGCGGGGGTGTTCTCCACATCGACACCGCCATCCACCTGCACCAGGCAGCCGCTCCGCCCGGCTGCATCCAGCATGGCGCGCAGCCGGCGCAGCTTGGCGTAGGTGGAAGGCAAAAACGTTTGTCCGCCAAAGCCCGGGTTCACGCTCATCAAAAGCACCATGTCCACATCGTCGAGCACGTATTCCAGGGCGCTCAGCGGCGTGGCCGGATTGAGGGCGACGCCGGCCTGCATGCCCAGGCGGCGGATCTCGGCCAGGGTGCGCTGCAGGTGCCGGGTCGCTTCGGCATGGACGACGAGCATCTGCGCTCCGGCGGCCTGGAAGTCGGCCAGGTAGCGCTCGGGCTCCTCGATCATCAGGTGCACGTCAAAAAACAGGTCGGAGGCCTTGCGCAGCCCCTTGATCACATGCTGCCCAAAGGTCATGTTGGGCACGAAGTGCCCGTCCATCACGTCCCAGTGCACCCATTCGACGCCCGCGGAACGGAGTTCGGCAAGCGTCTCAGCCAGCCTCCCGCAGTCTGCGGAAAGCAGAGACGGCGAAAGGATCATATCCGGGCCTCCCCTTCCGGGCGCGGGGCAAGCACATCCCGGATCGCTTTCAGTTCCTGCAGGATGCCCGCGAGCAGGGCGCCGTCATGCCCTTCCGGCACTGTCTCCTGCCCTTCCCCGGCCAGCATGGCGTCCGCCGCGGGCTGGCCGCCCTTCAGCACCTTGAGCGCCCCTTCGATGGTCATGCGGTGCGTATGCAGAAGATCATGGATGCGCCTGAGCGCCGCCATGTCCTCTTCCGTGTACGACCTCTGCCCGCCGCGGGAGCGCACCGGATGGAGCTGCTCGGGGAAAACGGTCTCCCAGTAGCGGAGGGTGCTCGTGGGGACCTTGAGGCTGCGGGCTGCCTCGCTGATCTTGTAGGTCCGGCGCACAGGCTCCTTCATTTTTTCCGTTTTTTCCTTTTTTTCCTTAACGATATCTTCCGCCTGAGAAAAAAAGTGGCACTGCAAGTACTGCTTGTCGATCACAAGGTCTCCCGCGCGGATGAATGGTTGCATGAACTACGGGCCAAGGGCATAATCTACCCAAATGCAAAAAAATGCCACTAAAAAATTCGCCGGGATTTTTCACGGTCCGGAGGCATGCCGGGATAGGCGGGGGCTCCCGGCTCGGACCATGCTGAGCGGGCTGGACGGCAGCACCCCCTGCCCCGGGCATGGACCGGGAGCGCCATGCACGCAGCCCGATCTTTGGGGCAGGAAAGGTGCTGTGGCTTTTTGGGGGCGCGTCCGCTGTGATTTTTCGCAAACACAGCGATGTTCTATGATTTTAGCTTGCATTAGCTTGCATATAGACATACATTAGCCATATGTCAGCTATCTTACTATCAAGGAGTTCTCCCATGGCAGCGACCATGACCATACGCACAGACCCGGAGATCAAGGCTCAGGCGCAAAAGGTGTTTGCCGATCTGGGCATGGATATGACCACTGCCATCAATGTGTTCCTGCGCCAGGCTATCCGCTATAATGGATTTCCCTTTGACGTGCGGAACCCGGAGCCCAGCCCCCTGACCTATTCCGTACTGGAAGATGTGAAGTGTGGCAGGAACCTCAGCGGTCCTTTTGACAGCGTAGGCGCGATGATGGAGGACTTGGATGCGTAGGATCGCCTACCATGCCCAGTTCAAAAAAGACGTTAAGCGTGCCGTGAAGCGTGGGCAGGACCTTACGCTTCTGCAAAACGTGATAGTCATGCTGGCGAACGACGAAGTGCTCCCTCCTCAATTCCGCGATCATCCGCTGACGAATTCAAGGAATTATCTTGGCGTCAGGGAATGCCACATCCAGCCTGACTGGCTGCTTATCTACCAATACGATGACGATCTGCTGATATTGGATCTGCTGCGCACAGGCAGCCACAGCGACTTGTTTTGAAGATCAGCAGGCCATGCCGCCACAGTGCGGCGTGAGAAGGGGGATGCGTACGGAACAGGCGGTTAAGGGCTATCCGGGAAAGGGGGATCCGTTCGTGGAAAGGGAGTGTCCGCACGAAGCTGCTCTCGCTCCCATGCCAGGCAGGATCTTATTGCGCGCCCGCATGGAAGCTGGGGATCCCGTCATCATACTGCGTAAAGCCTTTGAGATACCAGAGCCCTTGAGCAGGGCGGCCGGAAGAAACAAGCATTCCATAGGCCTTTTGGGCGCGCACACCGGAACGGCAGATGATGAGCAAGGGTCCGTTGGGGACCTCATCCACATGCCTGGCCAGTTCCTGCACGGGGATATTGACAGCATTGCGGGCATGCCCTGCTTCAAACTCCGCCGGCGTGCGCACATCCAGTATGGCCAGCGATCCGTCTGGATGGCGCTGCAAAAGCTCTGTGGCCTGGCTTGGCGTCAGCATGCCGCCGGAGGCAGCCGTTCCTGCCTGCTGAGGACTGCCAGGCAGGACGCCTCCCACGCAGGCTTGGAGCTGGTATGCACCCCATGCAAGGAGAAGCAGCGCAAGGATGGAAACCAGCCTTTGCATGAGCCACGCTGCCGCCCTCGATCTTGATTTCCCGTTCACCATCCCCATCTGATCCTTCCCGCTTGAAGAGCGGCGTGCGCATGGCTTTACATCGGCACTCCCGCCCGCGTGGGGACTGCTCCCTTGCAGGCGCCGTGCCCACGCATCCCGCCCCTGCCGCCGTCCATGGCCTGCTGCTCCATGAGGCCGGCCATCGTTCCGGCAGCGTCCGCGCGCGGTCTGGCGTGATGCCGCTTTCCTCTTCCGGGCCCCGTTGCGTCAGGACCTGTCCATGCGTTGACAACTGCCACAGCATCCGCTGTTTTGCAAGCCATGCGCCTGGACATCAGGGACGCCGGATGCCGTTTTGGGCAGGCGCTTTCAAGGGGCGCAGATGTGCCCCGCCTGCCTGTGAAGAATATCGCAAAGATCACGGTCGGAGGAGAATGCGTTGAGCCCCGGCGCAGGCCCCTGGTATCCTCAAGCCTGCTGCCTCTGCGGGCAACGGCACGCGCCCTCCCCCTATGAACCGGCAGCAGCGGCGCCTGATGGAAACGCCCGTCAGGCAGCCCCCCTGCGCCGGCGTGGGAGCGCGGGCGGCACATGCAGGCAAAGGCGGCACAGGGGAACGATCCCTTTGCTTCCTGGCGGTGCGGATGCCCCAGGGAAAGCCGTGGCCGCTTGGCATGGACAGGGGCGGCGCCCTTCCCGGCAGCATCTGCCGGGCGATGGGGGAACGCCTGCCCTCCTGCCTTCCGTGAGGCACTTCATCCCGGCGTGAGAGTGAGCTTCTCCCATGAGCAAGACGATCAACGCAAACGTCATGTCCCGTCTGTTGAAGATGTTTTCCTTGTCAACGGAGGAACGCTTCGAGCATATGGTCAGGGAAGCCCTGCGCAAGGGCGAAAAGCCGGCGCCACCGCCCAAGGCTCCGGAAACACGGTTCGAGGACCGGCCGGACGGGCGTGTTTTTTACGCAAATGAGGGCAGCCGGTCAGGGACAACGGTGTTCTACCTTCATGGCGGCGCCTATTTCATGGATCTTACCCGGTCTCACTGGAAGTTCCTGGAGACCCTCATCAAGAAAGCGGATGTGCAGGTGGTCACGCCGGCATACCGGCTCGTACCGTTTGCGACCTACCGTGAAGCGTTCGATCTTGTCCTCCCCCTTTATAAGGAATACTGCGAGGCCCATCCCGGCCAACGGATCATCCTGATGGGGGACTCTGCGGGCGGCGGGCTTGCCCTCGCCCTGGCGGAGCAGTTCAAGGCCGAGGGGATCCGCATGCCCGACGGACTGGTCCTGCTGTCTCCCTGGGTCGATATCTCCCTGGACAATGAACAGATCGGGGGATACGCCCCCGTTGACCCGTTCCTGTCGGTCCAGCCGCTCCGCCTTTGCGCACGGTACTGGACAGGCGGCCTCGACATGCACGACTGGCATGTCAGCCCGATCTTCGGGGACCTGGAAGGCATACGCCATGTGACGGTGTTCACGGGGACCCGTGAGATCCTCTATCCCGATATCACAAAGTTCTTCAGCCTGCTCGATGATGACCCTTCCAATGAACTGATCGTCGGGGAAGGGATGGTCCATGTTTATCCGCTGTTCCCCATCCCGGAAGCAGAGCTGGCCATGGACACGATCATCCGGGCACTGGCCCGGCAATAGATCCCAACGTTGAGCATGGGGCTATGCTCCAGTTCACCGGAACGCAGCCTCGCCTGCCGGCGCGCAGGAGCAGGCGGCACAGAACGCCGTTTCCAAGGCAGCCAAGCCGGCGCAGGGATCTTGCCAGGGCAATGTCCAGGGGCCGGGGGGCATCGTCCGGGAAGGCGGCGCTGCGTGGCCGGGCAAGGCGGGACCTGTCATTTGCGTGGGACGACGACAGGCTGGTAGAAGCCTGCCTCCTCAGGCGACTTCCAGGCCACGCCGCTGCAGCCGCCGGCAAGGAGCAGCTCCGTCAGCTCGGCCCTGCGGACGGCCCTGTATCCGCATTCAAACTTGCGGACATCAAGGTCGCCCTCGTCATCGATGATGTACTGGGTCAGCCGGTAATGCTCATCCTTCCAGTCCCAGGTCTGGAACGAGACCCTCTGCCCCTTGACTGTCTTGTGGATATAAGGGGGCGAGTACGGCGGCCTTGCCGCCAGGAGGCTGTCGTAATCCCGGATGCTGGCCACGAAGATGCCGCCCTGCCTGACCCGGCCGGTGATGCTCCTGACGGCTTTTTCCAAATCTTCCGCCGTCAGCATGTGCGGCAGGGCATTATCCATGGCCAGCACGATATCGAACTGTTCCGTGAACACCTCCTCCAGGGCACGGAAGTCGGCGCGTTCAAAGCGGATCTGCACTCCGTTCTCGCGGGCCCGTTCCCGCGCTTCGGCCAGCGCGCCGGCACTGAAGTCCGAAGCCGTCACGGCGTATCCGCACCGTGCCAGCCCGACCGCCTGGGTCCCGATGCCGCAGGCGCAGTCGAGGATGCGCGCTTCCGGACCGAAGCCGCTTTCCCGGAAGATCCCCTGCAGGATCGCAGCCTGCTCCTGCGTCGTGGCCTGCCAGTCCAGGAACAGCTTGTCATAGTGGGCCGCCAGGCCGTCATAAAAGGCTTGCGTGATATCCATCTTTCCCCCTCACCGGGCCCGGCCTGGACTTCCATGCCGGCCACGGCCATCCCTTCAAGGCAGGACCGCCTTCCTTGAGCCCTCTGTAAAGTCGAGGAGCACGCCACCCTTCGCCCTTGCCTTTTCCATGAACGCGGCAAGCCTGCCGTTGCCGAGGATCTCCCCGCGGCAGCTTCCCCAGCACATGGCGGCGATCTCTTCCGGGGCCATGGCCCGGTAGAAGCCCCCGGGAAGGTCAAAGCTCGTCTCCCCCCCGCCAACGCTCCCGGCGGAGATGCCCTGGCAGCGGCAGTCCTGGTGCACGTACGCGCTCCCGTCCTCATGGAAGCGCAGGGTGATGACATCGTTCCCCCGCCCATAGTAATCGCCGGCGGAAGCGAGCTGCACGTCCAGATGGAGGAAGCGGAGGCGGCATCCGCGCGCCAGCCTTTCTGCCGACGAGTCATACACGCCGCGCAAAAGGACCCTGTTGTCCTGGAACAGCCTGGCCGTCCTTCCGGTCATGCGGATCCGGCATGCGGGATTCTCCATCCACACCGCGCGTATCGTCGGGAGCAGCTCGAAAAAATCAGGCTCGACCTCCTCGACCTCCCCGTCCAGCCCGAGCTCCACGCCATCCGGATCCGTCCGCTGCGGATGATCCATCCAGTAGGCCATGTCTTCCTTTCTCAGGACCTTTCCGCCATAGGCGTCGAATCCGTTTTTCCTGTACCCGCTGCTGACGACCATCCGCCCTCCCCGGGCCTCCGCCATGCCGCCCATTGCCGCCCGGATGAAGCCCCGGGTCGGCACGATGATGCGGCATGGCTTTGCTGCCCCTGTGCACAGCATGATATGCCCAGGAAGGCGGCACGGCAAGGGGCATGGCCTGCTGCCTCCCTGGGCGCCGGCTGAGGTGCGGCGGACCGGTCCGGGAGCGCCCCCGGGACACGTTGCGGCGCCGCCTTTGGCAGATGCCGCTTGCGTTCATCCCCATAACTAAGTAGCATAGGCCGGTGGACGTCCCCTCTGCGTCGGCGCCGGCGGACCTGTTTTCTGCCGGGCACAGGGGCAATGGCCCGCCGTCCTGTCTGTTTAACAGATGATTTTTGATCCCACCCCCGCAGGTCCCCGCCAGGATCCATTGCCCTGCGAACCTTTTGCCGCTTCAAGGAACACCGCATGAAAAAACTCGCCGCCTTAGCGCTTTCCGCCTTCCTGTCCTCCCCCTTCCTGGCAGGTGCCGCTTCCCTGGACAAGGCACGTTTCCTCGAAGCCGTGGAAAACGGCGACGATGCGTACCTGCAGGAGGTCTTTGCCGGTCCGAACCGCGAAGAGGCGATCCGTTACCACGACAGCCACGGGCACACGCCCATCGACTACGCGCTCCTGCGCACGACCCCGCTTTATGCCTGCGACTCCCTTTTGCTGCTGATCCGCACCGGCATGCAGCCGGGCAGCGCCAACGCAAGCCCCGGGCTCATCCTGGCGAGGCAGATAGCCTGCGGTGACCTTCCCAAGGACATCGACCCCGCGGCCCTCAACGAAAAGCTCCCCGGCGGCATGACGCCCTTCCTGTGGGCATGCGCCCTGGCGGATCCGTCGACCATCCGGCGCCTCATCGCTGCCGGAGCCGACCTCTACAAGGATGCCGGGATGGACGACACCCCGGATGAGAACGCCCTGGTCATCGCCGCCGCGCGCAGCCGCCACCCGGACGTCATCGACCTCCTCATCAAGCACGGCCGC
>JAEEGF010910294.1_pt1 | contig 13983 bp, 13 predicted proteins | sample 9134171 | NCBI WGS metagenome assembly JAEEGF01 (sample SAMN16246542, study PRJNA631951) | gut metagenome | biome: gut microbiome; feature: rumen; material: AP-attached | host: Bos | place: Iran: Karaj | collected 2018-10
CGATGCCTGGTTCGACCCGGATTGGACCGAAGTGAAGGCAACAGGCTTGCGCCACGCCTTCGACACCGCACGCGAAAGATGGGAAAAGCACTATCCGGATTGCCACATCAGTATCCTGCCCTCCGACCATCCCAATTTCTGGAATTCGGAACCTTCCCTGACCATTCTGTCTGACTACTTCTTGGAGAATGTCTAAGTGAACGCGAAGCTAAAAACGGTTCTGAAGTATGTGCTGTCGCTATTGCTGGCGGGCGTGCTGCTTTGGCTGGCCCTCCGAAGAGTCGACTGGACTGCTTTCATGGAAGGACTGAAACAGACCCGCTGGGGATATATCTTCCCTTTTGTCGGTGCTTCTCTCGGAGCATTGGTCTTCCGGGCGTTTCGCTGGAGGTTGCTGCTCAACGCTGCGGGGTTCCGCAGCAAGTGGCTGGAAGTATGGGATGCCAACAACATCGGCAACCTGGGCAACCTGGCCGTTCCCGGAGCGGGCGAGCTGATTCGCTGCGGCTATGTGAACGGCAAGTCCGGGTATGCGAACGTATTGGGCACCGTCCTGGTGGAACGGGTGTGGGACATCTTGTTCATCGTCATGATGGTCGTTCTTTCGCTGGTGCTCGGCCAATCGAAGTTCGGTCCTTTCTTCTCCGAGAACATCTGGGAACCGCTGGCCGGAAACCTGAATTTTTCGCTCTGGTGGCTGATTGCCGCACTGGGAATCGTCCTCATCGTTTTATTGGTGCTGGTGTTCCGCTATCGCGGCAACAGCCGCTTCTGCGCCAAGATCGCCGATGCCCTGTCCAATATCGGGAAGGGTTTCACCAGTTTCCTGCGGATGAAGCGGAAGGCGTTGTTCCTTTTCTATACCGTGGCCATCTGGTTCATGTATCTGCTGATGACCCTGAGCATCCAGAAGGCGATGCCGGAACTCTCCGACCTGGGCCTGGTGGACGCGTTGTTCTTCTGTGTGCTGGGCAATATCGCCTCCATCATCCCGGTCCCCGGCAGCATGGGTGCCTATCACTACCTGATGGCGCTGGCCGTTTCTGCGATCTTTGCGAAATCCTGGGAGACGGGCATCCTGTTCGCCACGCTGCAGCACGAGCTGCACGCGGTGCTGGTCCTGATCCTCGGGGCCATCTCCTATACGCGCCATTCCCTGAAAAAGCGTCAGCAAACGGCGTAAAAAAGGGCTGTCACGCAGCCCTTCTCTGTCATTCCAGTTTGTAGTCGCTGAGATTGGTCAGCGACGGATGATTTTTGTAGGTCGTCGCTTTCCCGCGGATGTAGAGGGTGCGATGGAGCACCTTTGATTTGTTGGCCCCGCTGACATCCAACACCTCCTTGTGCGCTTTCTTGGTCATCTGCAGGACGAGGCACGCATCGGGATCGTCGCAGTCTTTGTCGTCGGCCAGGACGACGCATTTCTCCATCACCTCGCCTTCGCATCCGAAATCGATGCTGCCGTCGGATGCCAGGCCGCCGACAATGACGCCCTTGACCCAGAGGGTGTCGCCGGAAAAGCCGCCCGCAATGAACTCTTCCACGCGCAGGACCTTGTCCATCGGGATGACGGGCGTCTCCGCCTGGTCTTTCCCTTCATTGTACGTCGCCCATACTTCATCCATCCAGGTGCAGGACGTGGTCAGAACGGCCGTGGCCGCATACATCATGGCGGAGATTATCACCGCCATCACAATTCTTTTCATATAACCTCCTTTGTTAATGTATGTCAAGGACGGGGACCATCCCCGTCATCGCAAAGGAAGGCGTTTTTTTCGAGACTTCAGCCGCAAAAAAGCAATTTATGCGAGAAAAGTGTTAAATTTGAAATTCGATAGAAATTAATGCGATGAAAGCCGTAATCCTTGCCGGCGGATTTGGTACGCGGTTCAGCGAAGCGACCGTCCGGATTCCCAAGCCGATGATCGAAATCGGGGACAAACCGATACTCTGGCACATCATGAAGTTGTACAGCCATCATGGCATCAATGACTTCATTATCTGCTGCGGGTACAAGCAGTATGTCATCAAAGAGTATTTCGTCAACTATTTCCACCACAATTGTGACCTGACGGTCAATCTGGCCACCAACGAAGTGGAAATGCTCGACAACCATTCCGAGAACTGGCGGGTAACGATGGTCGATACCGGACTCAATACCATGACTGGCGGCCGTGTCAAGCGGATTCAGAAGTACATTGGAGACGAGCCGTTCCTCCTGACGTATGGAGATGGGGTTTCAGATCTGGACGTCACGGCAACGATCCATGCGCACCAGGCTTCGGGCAAGATTCTTTCGATGACGGCCTATCAGCCCGGTGGAAGACTGGGTGTGCTGGATGTCAACGAACACGGAATCCTTACTTCTTTTGTGGAAAAGCCCAAGGAAAGCGGTACTTGGATCAATGCCGGCTTCTTCGTTTGTGAGCCGCAGATTTTCGACTACCTGACCGGCGACGAAGAAATGTTTGAGAAGGAACCCATGCAGCGGCTGGTCGCCCGGCAGGAAATCCACGTGTATAAGCACACGGGTTTCTGGAAGCCGATGGATACCCTGCGAGACAATCAGGAACTCAACAAATTGTGGAATGAGGGCAATGCCCCCTGGAAAGTCTGGTGATGATGGAAAGGAAGGAACAGCTCAAGCAGGAGATCCTCGAACTGACGCGGGAATACTACCGGGAAGTCCATGGCCAGCCGAAGGAATTCATCCCCGGCAAGACCCGGGTGAATTATGGCGGTCGCTTCTTTGACGATGCCGAGATGGTCAATCTGGTAGACGCCTCCCTGGATTTCTGGCTGACGGCCGGACCTTGGGCACACAAGTTTGAAACCCGCCTCGCCCAGTGGCTGGGCGTGAAATACTGCTCGCTGTGCAACAGCGGCTCCAGCGCGAATCTGCTGGCTTTCAGTGCGCTGACGGCCCATGAACTGGGAGAGAGACGCATCAGGCGCGGGGATGAGGTGATTACCGTGGCAGCCAGTTTTCCGACCACCGTGGCCTGCATCGTACAGTTCGGCGCCGTGCCGGTGTTTGTGGATATGAGCGAAGCGGAGGGCAACATGGATGTCACGCAGTTGGAAGCCGCCTTCAGCCCCCGGACCAAAGCTGTGATGGTGGCGCACTCCCTGGGCAATCCGTTCAACCTGGAAGCTGTCGTCGCGTTCTGTAAGAAACACAAGCTCTGGTTGGTCGAGGATAACTGTGATGCGCTGGGTTCAGAGTATTTCATTGACGGTGAATGGAAAAAGACCGGTACCATCGGTGATATCGGAACTTCGTCGTTCTATCCTCCCCATCACATGACCATGGGAGAGGGTGGTGCCGTCTATACCAACAACCGTGAACTGGACAAATACGTAAAGAGTTTCCGTGACTGGGGACGTGACTGCTGGTGCATGGGTGGAGTCGACAACACTTGCGGATGCCGTTTTACAGGGCAGTTCGGAAAGCTCCCTCAGGGCTATGACCACAAATATGTGTACAGCCATCTGGGTTACAATCTGAAGGCTACCGATCTGCAGGCTGCCATCGGTTGCGCCCAATTGGAGAAACTCGACTTCATCGTGCACCGCCGCCGTGAAAACTTCCAGACTTTGTATGACGGGCTGAAAGGCACCCCGGGTCTGTTGCTTCCTGAACCTCAGAAAAACAGCCGGCCCAGTTGGTTCGGTTTCTTTATCACGGTGAAAGAAAACGCCGGATATACCCGCAACAAACTGACCCGTCATCTGGAAGAGCATCAGATACAAACCCGCAACCTTTTTGCCGGCAATCTGCTGATGCATCCCGCATTTGAAGAGTATGCGGAAGGGAAGGACTACCGCACCGTTGGGGAATTACCCGTGACCACCCGCATGATGAAGAACAGCTTCTGGCTGGGTGTCTATCCCGGCATGACACCTGAAAAGCTGCAGTATATGATAAATACCATCAAGGCTTTCGTGGCGACAAAAACCAGGTAGCATGATCGATTTATTCCAAAATTTCTATAGCGGCAAGAAAGTCCTTGTAACCGGACATACCGGTTTTAAGGGTTCTTGGCTTAGCATATGGCTCCACGAACTGGGTGCAGAGGTGGTTGGCGTAGGCCTTGAACCATATTCAGAGAAAGATAACTTCGTTCTCTCCGGCATAGGTAAGAAGATTAAAGCTGACATCCGAGCAGACATTCGTGACGGAGAAAAGATGAAGGAAATCTTCAAGCAGTACAAGCCTGAGATTGTCTTCCATCTTGCGGCACAGCCCTTGGTGCGCCTCAGTTATGAGATTCCCGTTGAGACCTACCAGACCAACGTGATGGGAACCATCAACATCATGGAAGCCATCCGTGCTACGGAAAGTGTCAAGGTTGGCGTTATGATTACCACCGACAAATGCTATGATAATAAGGAGCAGATGAGAGGCTACAAGGAGGATGACCCCTTTGGTGGTTACGATCCTTATAGCTCCAGTAAAGGCGCTTGTGAGATAGCTATCCAAAGTTGGCGAAGGAGTTTTTTCAATCCCGAGGATTATGGCAAGAAACATCATGTAAGCCTTGCCAGTGTTCGTGCCGGTAATGTGATTGGTGGGGGCGACTGGGCCAAAGACCGTATCATTCCTGATTGCATCCGGGCGATCGAGGCGGAAAAACCCATTGAAATCCGCAGTCCCAAGGCTGTCCGTCCATGGGAACATGTGCTGGAACCTTTGAGTGGCTATCTGCTGCTTGCACGGAAAATGTGGGAATGTCCAACCGATTATTGTGAGGGTTGGAACTTTGGACCGGAGGCGGAATCCATCGCTACCGTTTGGGAGGTTGCCAGCCAGTTGGTGCAACGTTTGGGCAAAGGGGAGCTGAAAGACGCGTCCGATCCCCATGCCCCGCATGAAGCGAACCTGCTGATGCTGGATATTGCCAAGGCGAAGACCCGCCTGGGGTGGAAACCCCGCATGGATGTTTCACGGACCATCGACCTGGTGGCAGACTGGTATCAACGCTATAGGCAGGAAGATATCTATGGCCTTTGTGCCCGACAGATTGAACAATATGTGGAGGAGGGTTTATGGAAATAAGCAGGACACCGATTCCGGGCCTGCTGCTTCTGCAGGCTGTCCCTTTTCAGGATATCCGGGGAGGATTTCAGAAACCTTTCAACGAAACTTTTTTTCGGGAAAATGGACTGGCGGCCGATTTCAAGGAGTTTTACTATTCGGTCAACAGGAAGGATGTGATCCGGGGCATGCATTTCCAGACTCCGCCTTGTGATCACGAGAAACTCGTTTATGTGAGCAAGGGCCGTATCCTCGACGTGGTGGTGGATATCCGCAAATCGTCGCCCCCTTTTGGCAAGTACTTCGAAACGGAACTGAACGACAGGGAGGGATGCTATCTATATATTCCCAAGGGTCTGGCGCATGGATTCTGCGCGTTGGAAGAAGGATCGGTCGTCCATTATGCCCAGACTTCCTGTTATGACCCGGAACACGACGCCGGCATTTCCTTCCGTTCGTTCGGTTACACATGGCCCGTATCCGACCCGATCGTGTCGGAGCGGGACCGCTCTTTCCCCGACTGGCAATCATTCAATTCCCCTTTTTGATATGAATATCATCGTAACAGGAGCTACCGGTTTCATCGGCACCCATTTGGTAAACAGTTTGCGGGAAAAGCACAACTTGTTTATTCTGGGGCAGTTCCCGGGAGATGCTGAAAAGCTGGGACTTCCCGGGACGGTCGCTGATGGTAATATTCACCGTCTGTCCGCCTATCTCCGGGACTATGAAATTTCGGGCATCATCCACCTGGCTTCCCTGTACCTGTCGGTCCACAAGCCGGAGGAGGTGAAAGACCTTGTGGCGTCGAACGTCGGCTTCGGGACGGAGGTGTTGGAGGCGGCTTCGCTGTCGGGCAGCGTGAAATGGTTCCTGAACACGGGTTCCATCTGGCAGAACTATCGTTCGAAAGGGATGGAATACAACCCCGTAAACCTGTATGCCGCCACCAAACAGGCCTTTATCGATATGGCCCGGTATTATGTCGATGCATTTGGTATCCGCTTTTGCACCTTGAAGCTTTGCGATACCTATGGCCCCTGCGATCCGCGTCCGAAAATCTTCAAGTTATTCAAAGACTATTCGGAAAGTGGTGAAATACTGAAAATGTCGCCGGGCGAACAATTGCTGGACGTTCTGTTCATTACCGACATCGTATCCGGTTTCAGCCGTCTCGTGGACATGCTCTCCTCGGGTAAGCCCGTGGACGAACAATATGTCCTTTCTTCGGGCCAGCAGCGCACACTCCGTTCGCTCGCTGAGGACTTTGCCCGGATTTCCGGCCGTGAACTGCAAATCGAATGGGGCGGACGTCCGTATCGCGACCGTGAGGTGATGGTTCCCTGGAAAGGTCCCGTACTTCCGGGCTGGGAGCCGAAGGTCGACCTGGAAACGGGAATCCGCCTGTTTTTAAACGACACTGCCCGTGGCTGAGATCAACATATCGAAAAAAGACGTCATCTGGGGCTATATTGCCAACTTTTTCCAGGTGGCTTCCGGCCTGATCGTCCTGCCGTTCATCCTGCATTTCCTCACCAAGGAGGAAGTGGGTCTCAACTATATCATGTTGACGGTGGGTGCGATGGTGTCGCTTTTCGATTTCGGGTTTACGCCACAGTTCAGCCGCAACTTCTCCTATATTTTCAGCGGCGCCCGCGACCTGGCCAAAGAAGGACTTCAGGATGATGTCGGGGAAGGAACTGATTATCATCTGCTCCGCATTTTGATTGATGTGGCCAGGCGGGTGTACAGCCGGATCTCCATCATCGTCCTGCTGCTGATGCTGACGGCTGGCGTCGTTTATATCAGCCACGCGACGGATGGCTTTACGCTGGTCCGGAATACGCTGGCCATCTGGATCGTCTATTCCCTGTCCACCTTCTTTAATCTGTATTATACCTATTATTCTTCGCTATTGGTGGGGAAGGGGCTGGTCATGGAATCGAAGAAGGCGATGATAGCTTCCCGGATCGCCTATATCATCCTGGCCGTCGGCTTTATTTATGCCGGACTGGGCCTCCTGGGTGTGGCGCTGGCCAATCTGCTGTCTCCCTTTGTGTTGCGATATATGGCCTACCGTTATTTCTTCACACCCGAGATGAAGTTGAGGTTGGCAGGACATCGTTCCACGAAGGAAGAGATTGCACATTATTTCGGCGTCATCTGGCATAATGCGCGGAAGATCGGGCTGGTGATGGTGGGCAGCTACGGCATCAACCGTTTCGGCCTTTTCCTGGCCGGTCTTTTCCTTACGCCGGAAGAGGTGGGCTCATATGGGTTGATGACTCAGCTGGTGAATGTGACCATTGCTCTTTCGGCCAATTATTTCTATGTTTCCGAACCACAGTTCGCCATGTTCAAAGTGCGGGGAGAAACCGAACGGTTGCTCCGTCGTTTCGCGCTGACGATGAACGTGTTTTATCTGGTTTTTATCGTCGGTACCCTGTTCCTTATTTTTTGCTGTCCGCCCTTGCTGGAACTCATCCGGTCGCAGTCCGTGCTGCCCGCCGTATCGGTAATGCTGGTCTATTCGGTCGTTGCCCTGTTGGAGCAGAATCATTCGCTCTTTTCCAGTATCATCGTCGTGGGCAACAAGGTCCCTTACGTCAAGCCGGCGCTGATTTCCGGCTGCGTCATCGCGATAGGAAGCTATCTGGTGCTGCGTTTCACGGATTACGGGCTGATGGGCCTTGTAGTGGTCCAGGGCGTGGTGCAACTGGCCTACAACAACTGGAAATGGCCCTCGGTGGTTTGTCACGATTTCCAGATTTCCTTCCCGCGCTTTTTGCAGATCGGTGCGGAAGAAGCCTTGAAGAAAGTGGGAGATTTCATCCATCATCGCTTGTAGCTTATGGACCATTTCCCCCGGCAAGACTTTTTCGCTGAAAAGGCGTCTGTCCCTTCTCATTTGGAATGGGGAGACAGAGCTCTCTGCCCGGAACCGCGTGTCTCGGTCATCATGCCGGTCTACAAACGTCCGGAAATGTTTGCGCTGGCGCTCGCTTCGGTGTTGGCACAAGACTATGAATCATTCGAGGTGGTGGTGGTCGACAACAACGAGGACCCGGCGCGGCCCAACCGGTCAGTCGTCGAGAAAGCGGCAGATGACCGTGTCTTCTATTACCGGAACGAAGAAAATCTCGGGATGTTCGGCAACTGGAACCGGGGCATCGAACTGTCGCGCGCTCCTTTCGTGACCTTCTGTCACGACGACGACCTGCTGCTGCCAGGCGCGTTGACTCGGTTGATGGATCTGCAGCCCAAGGCTGGGGAGGCTTGCATCCTTTCCGCATTCAACGAGATCGATGCGGAGGGCCGCCAAACGGATACGACCGTTTTGAGCAAGGAAATCTGGCCGTTGCGTCCAAAGGACCACTATCGTTATACGCTGACGGGCCAGTTGCTGGCGAACATTTCCTGTGGAGATGGTTCTCTCTACGGTCGGGAGCAGCTCATCGCCTTGGGCGGATATGACGCGGGCTTCTATCCTTCCAGCGACTACGAATTGAACATCCGTTACGCGCAGCGATACGGTGCCGTTGTGAACAACATGCCGACCAGCTGCTACCGGGTGGCTGACAACGAATCGAAACAGGTTTTCAGGCAGTTTCCGGCAGCTAACCGCCGCGTCCATGAGCAGTGGCTGTTGCCGGCAGGCCGTCCGAAATGGCTGGTCCGCCGCCTGATCGAAACCATCTACCGGAATGCGATGGCCAGTGCCGAAAAGATGTGGTCCCAACCCGGCGCGTCGGACCAGGCCGTACGCCTTTCCTGGTCGGACAAGGCCTTGCTTTGGACGACCCGAACTTTGGATCGGGTGCATAAATATACGCTGAGATAGAGGGGATTAGAAGTCACTCCTCAAAATAATTCGCACAATAGAACGGATAGAACAGCGCCTTGAAAAACAGGGCGAGGGGATTCATTTCGGCCGTGGCCAGGATATGTCGGCGGCGCCGGACGCAGAGCCGCTCCAGGCGGAAGAATGAGCCTAGGCCGCGCTTCGACGAAAGTAGGGTAAGCTGCCGGGCGTTGTCCAGATGCTCATTCGACTCGGGGAAGCTGCAGAGAAAATCGTATTTCTTCCGGAATCCTTCGGTGATGGCCTTCTTCTTCCGAAAATACAGACGGATCGATTTCGCGACATATCGGAGCGGGTGGGCCGCGGGCTTCGCTTTCTCCATGTCGGCCGTGATCTGGGCGGCGTGCCTCCGGTAGGAGACCAGGTATTTGTCGCAGAAGTCCAGCTGGTCGCAGGCGGCAGCCGTCACGGCGATGTATTCATCGTAATACCAGCCGTCGATCTGCTCGAATGCGGCGAGGGAGAGGCGTTCCGTAAAAGATTTCTTCATGAGCAACGTGTGCCCGGGAACGATGTTGGCCAGGATCAGGCGTTCGATGGAGTAGTTGGGCGTACGCGGATCGAAGAAGTCCACTTCTCCCGTCTCATCGGAGAAGGCACGGCTGCGGCTGAAGCAGGCGGCTTTTCCCGAAGACTGCAGGACCTCCAGCAGAGAAGCGATCTTGTCGGGAGCCCAGATGTCATCCTGGTCGGAGAGGGCGACATAGTCGCCGGAGGCCTGGGAAATGGCCGAGAGAAAATTCCGGTTGAAGCCCAGGTTCCGCTCGTTCCGGATCAGACGTATGAAGGGATGGTCTTGCTGGTAGCGGCGGACGATGTCGCAGGTGGTGTCGGTCGAACCGTCGTCCTGGATGAGGATCTCGTGCAGGGGATAGGTCTGCTGCAGGATGGAATCCAGCTGCCGGGCGAGGTATCGTTCGCCGTTGTAGGTACACATGACGATGCTGACGCGGAACACGGGGACAATCTTTTCTGCAAATGTAACGAAAATCGTATCTTTGTCCAATAAAAGACTTTGCAATGCGCAGCGTGCTGATCATCGGCCCCAATTATTACAACTTCCTGCCGGCAGTGGCGGAAGCTTTCCGGACGTTGGGATGGAAGACTGCCGTCGAGGGTTATGACATGCCCGTCCACCCGTATTCCGGGCTGATGCGGGTGCGCTACAAGCTGCGCCGCGACCGTCAGCGCATGCAGCAGGAAAGCCGGGCCGCGTACCGGGCTTATATTGAGGAGCGGTTCGATACCGTCCGTCCCGATTTCGTGTTTGTCCTCAACGGCGACATGCTGGAAAGCGCTACGCTCGACCATTTCTGCAGCAAAGCCCAGGTAGCCCTTTGGATGTTCGACAGCCGGACCCGGCTCCCGATGGCCGTCGGGCACGTCGACCACGTCGATACCTTGTTCTGCTTCGAACAGGCCGACGTCCGCTGGTACCAGGCGCAGGGCAAGCAGGCTTTCTTCCTGCCCCAGGCCTGCGATACGGCGAAGTATTATCCCATCGAAGGCTGCCGGAAGGACATCGACATCCTGTTTGTCGGCAACCTGTTTTATTCTCCGCGCCGGAAGCAGCTGATGAATGCGGTCATCGACCGTTTCCCGGACCGCCGGATTGTCGTCTACGGCTGGTATCAGCCCTGGTTCAAGGGCATTGGTGCCTGGCTGCGCCGACCGCACAAGGAGATTTTCAAGAACGTGAACGTGTCGAGCGAGCAGGCCAACGTGCTGTACAACCGGGCCCGGGTGGTGCTCAACATCCACCAGGAGCACCAACAGGACGGCGCGAACCCGCGGGTGTTTGAGATCTGTGGAGCAGGCGCCTGGCAGGTCTGCGACCGGAATCCCTATATTGCGTCGTTGTTCCCCGACGGGGAACTGGGCCTGTATGGCGATGAGCAGGAATTGTTCGCCCGGATAGCGGAGGGTCTTTCCTGCGACAGGTCGGAAGCAGCGCACCGGGCCTGTGAGCTGGTCCGGACAGAACATTCCTTTGAAAAGCGGATGGCGGAAGTGGTCCGGACGGTCTACGGATCGTCCCGTTAACCCAGGTTGTTTTTCAGGAAATCTTTTGCGGCCAGCAGCCAGCCTTTCTTGAAGATGAGCAGGCGGAGGGTGGCCCGGTAGGGACGCCACAGGCCTTTGGCGCGGGCGAAGGCTTCCAGGTGGCCGAAACTCGCAAGACGGTTCGACCAGCGCTGCGGGTCGCGCCTCTGGCTGACGGAGCCGGGCTGGATGGCGTAATGATAGCCAACTTCGGCGCTGGCGATGCTTTCGGCACAGAGCAGGCTGCAGAGGAGGAAACAGCTGTCCTCTGCGCTGTGGGTGCCGGGGAAGCGGATATCGTTGTCTGTCAAGAGGCTGTGACGGTACAGATAGGTGGTAAAATACGACTTGACCTGCTGCAGGTACCGGCGTTTGGCCTTGCCCGTGAAGGGTCCGGCTGTCACGCCGGGATTGTGCCGTACCTCAGAAGTTCCGTCGGGCCGGTCGAAAGAGATGTATCCGAAAGCCATGTCGGCATCGACCGCCTGTGCCGCTTCATAGAGTGCCTGGCAGAAGTTCGGGTCGATGGTGTCGTCGGCATCAAGGAAGGCCACGTAGTCGCCGGTGGCGGCTTCGATGCCGCGGTTGCGGGCGGCTCCGGGTCCTTCGTTGACCGGGGTCTCGGTGAAGACGACGGTCTTGGAACCCGTGTAGGAGGCCAGGCGTTTCCGCGCCTTGTCCATGCTGAAGTCAAAACCGTGGTCGTCGACCAGCACGATTTCCAGTTCGTCGAGGGTCTGGGCCAGGACGGAGTCGAGACAGGTCGCGATGGTCGTGGCGGCGCGATAGACGGGGATGATGACGGATACTTTAGGCATGGTTTTGACGGCGTGCGAGACGGCGTTTGAGTTTATAGGGCCAGCGGGATACGCGCTGCGGCACTTTCACGATCCAGCGGATGAATTTGTTCCAGGCGAAGGCCAGGCGGTCGCCGACGCCAAAATGCGGCAGTTCTTTGCCACGCGTGTCGTATGTCTCCCGGATGATGGCATCGATGCGAGTTTTCTGCATGCCCTGTGTGGGCTCGATGCGCCGTACGATCCACGAGGGCGTCGAGTAGAAACGCGAGAACCAGGTATGGAGGCAGAGCGGCCGTCCGTCGGGGTGCAGGGCGATGGTCGTAATTCCGTCGGCGTGCCGGCGGGCGGGAAGATAGAGAGTGGGGAAGGTGGCGGCCATCCAGTGAAAGAACGGGTAGTAGGGTTCGCGGTCGTCGAGGCGGCGCACCAGGGCCTTGCGGTCGAACTTCGTGCGGATCAGCTGCAGGTTGAAGACGTTGAAGAAAGGGTTGGTGACCACCGGGTCGCGTCCCGTGGTGGCCTCATCCCCGTCGGAGCAGCCGATATTGGCGTATCCGCCTTCCAGCAGGAGGTCGACCAGCGAGAGCACGGCCTGCGGGTCGACGATGAACGCGTCTTCGTCGACATTGATGGCGATGTCACATTCCGTGTCGCGCAGCATCGTAAAGAAATACCCGTCGGCGCTCTGGTCGGTAAGCCGCACACAGGGGATCGGCCGTCCTTCCGCGTCTGTCCAGTCGCAGAAGAGTCCTTTCGCCAGGCGGTAGAGCCGGAGGTCGAACGAACGGGTATAGATTTTAATGCGTGGCCGCGGCATCCTTGCGTGTCTTGATATTGCCGTATATGCTCCAACCAATGGCAGCGAGGATCAGCAGGTACATCAGCACCACGCAGATAGTAGCGATGGTGTCGCCCTTCCGGACACTGTCGGGATCGAAGAGGAAGGTGATATGGTGGCTGCCGGCCGGTACGTTGAGGGCGCGGAGGGTATAGTCGACCCGGAAATGCTCCACCGGTGCTCCGTCGATGCTGGCTTTCCAGCCGTACGGGTAGTAGATTTCCGAGAAGACCAGGGTGCCCGGCTGGGAACTCTGGTAATCATAGTCCAGCTGTTTCGGCGTGAATGCGGTCAGATGGACCTCGGCATCCGGCGCGATGCCGGGCGCGGGATCCGTGGCGAAGGATTCGAAGGTCCGGTCGAGGACGGCCGTATTCGAGAGGTCGACGCGGTCGAGTGCGTCGATTTCCGCGCGGGCGCCGTCGACCACCCGGAGTTCCCCGACGAACCAGGCGTTGCCCATGGCACCGGGATTCCGCTGGACGACGGCCTTTCCGTCTTCAGGCACGATCAGGTATTTGGTATTGAGCATGTTGATGGCGGACAGATGGTATTTCGACAGGTGCTCGTCGATGAGGTCCTGGTAGCGGCGCAGCTTGGCGGCGTGGTAGCCGCCGACCGATTTGAGCCGATAGGAAGTACGGGCGTCGTTGAACGTGTTCGTGGTCAGGTTCATCACGCGGAAATGCAGATCGGGATCCTGCAGGATGACGGATTCCCAGGGTTGCTCTGCGAAAGAGCTCTGGGTATTGCGGGGCAGCTGGAAATAGCTGTCGTTGAAATAGCGTTTGTCGACGGGCCACATGTCGGCGAGCACCAGGACGCCGAGGATGGCGATCATCGCGGCCCGCGGCACTTTCTTCTCCAGGAACAGCCACAGCAGCAGGGCGGCCGCGGCGACAAAGGCGAAACTGCGCCAGGAATCCGAGACGAAGAGGGAGGCCCGGTCGGCCACGATGGCGTCCATGACCGAGGCGGGGAGCTGGGCGCTGTAGGCAGCGTCGCTCGGTCCCACGAAGGAATAGAGGCTCTTCCCCAGCAGCGCGAAGACCAGGCACAGGCCCGCTGTCACGCCGGCCGAAATGTAGATACTCTTCCGCATCTTTTCCTTGGGAACGGATCCCTCCATCAGTGCCTTGACAGCCAGGAATCCCAGCAGTGGCATGGCGATTTCCGCCACGATCAGGATAGAAGAAACGGCCCTGAACTTGTTGTACATCGGTACGTACTTGAAGAAGAATTCGGTGAGCCACATGCAGTTGTGGCCCCAGGCCAGCATGACGGAAAACACGGTTGCAGCCAGCAGCGCCCATTTATAGGGCCCTGTCACCACCAGGCAGCCCAGCAGGAAGAGGAAGCACACGATGGCGCCCACGTAGACGTTTCCGGCCGTGAAGGGCTG
>JAEEGF012046072.1_pt1 | contig 13982 bp, 13 predicted proteins | sample 9134171 | NCBI WGS metagenome assembly JAEEGF01 (sample SAMN16246542, study PRJNA631951) | gut metagenome | biome: gut microbiome; feature: rumen; material: AP-attached | host: Bos | place: Iran: Karaj | collected 2018-10
TTTATCTGTACGTCTCCTGGAACGACAACACGGGCGATTACACGAAAGTCTATACGGCTGACGCGAAGAGTGAAAACTGGCCCGCCACGCTCAAATTCCGCGGCACGGCATACAAGCACGGCAACGCGGAAGACAGCGCGGACGTAAAATATATTGACGCATACGACTGCTTTATATCCGTTGCCACGTCAGCGCGTTTCTCTGAAAGCTGCTACATACACGTTATGGTCTCCTACGACGGCATATACTTCAGAAACGAAGCCATGATCCGCCATCAGACGAAGACCTCCAACGTTATGACCTGCATACACAACATGGGTATAACGGGCGACGCGCTCGGACACATAGATATATTCAACACGCAGCAGTACGTCGGCTACGCCTATCAGCCGAGCGGATACCAGTGGGCAAGCTGGAAAACGAGACTTTCCCCGATAGTATTCGCAGGTTCCGAAAACTATGACAAGCCGGAAAACGTCATATCAAAAGATAAGTCGGACGTCAAGACAACAGATGCGGCGCACTCCCCGTCAATAGTACAGATCAGGATCTCCGGTTCCAACGGCGGCAGGACCATAAAAGCGGACAAGAAAGATAAAGCGTACAAGTTCACGGTAAACACCATGAACAAGGGCGGCACGAACAAGGAAGCCACAAAATCTGTCCTTGCCGATATAGAGTATATCTACGACGAGACCAAGGTCACATTAGATAAAGAAAAATGCACGGTAACGCTTCTTGCCGATGAGGTCGTAAGAGTTTACGCGAAATATAAAGACCTTATGTGCGAATTCGCGGTAGCGCCTTACTATATGGACCAGAGCAAACCCGTCGCGTTTTATCCCGAAGTTGATACGGTAACGTTCTATTACAGAAGCGAGATCAAGCAGCCGTCGTTCATAGCAAAGAGCGCAACGAACGAGTATCTTATGCTCTGGCGCGGCAAGTCGAGCTTTACCGATACGAATTCAAACGACATACCCACGGCGTTAAGATCCTGGGATCAGACCTGTGAATATTCCGGATATGACGAATCTATCATAAAAGTCGACGCGAACGGAAGGATAACTCCCGTATCCGTCGGTGAAACGACTATAACCGCAAAATACATGGGACTGGAAGCCTCTATGAAAATAGTAGTGGCAAAAATGAAATAACAAACGAGGTCTATTATGAGCATACCGAGGAGCGAGCATCCTTTTCCGCAGTTTATGCGGGAAGACTGGATAAATTTAAACGGAGAATGGCAGTTTGAAGTTGACAGCGGCAAAAGCGGCGCGGAAAGAAAGCTGTTTGAGGCGCAGAGCCTGTCCGGGGCGATAACGGTCCCGTTCTGCCCGGAGTCCGAGTTGTCCGGCATCGGAAACAAGGATTTTATGGACTGCGTGTGGTATAAAAGAAAAGTGACTTTGCCCGAAAACTTTGCCGGAAAACGCGTTATTCTTCATATAGGCGCGTGCGATTATTTAAGCACCGTATGGGTAAACGGGGCCGAGGTCGGAGAACACAGAGGCGGCTATATTTCGTTTTCGTTTGATATAACCAAATACTTAAAAGACGGCGAAAACGATATTACGGTACGCGCAGCAGACGAAAACCGCAAGGGAAAGCAGCCCGCGGGCAAGCAGAGCAACAACTACAACTCCTACGGCTGTTTTTACACGCGCACGACGGGTATATGGCAGACTGTCTGGCTTGAAGCCGTGCCGGAGGCGTATATAATCTCCGCGAAGTATTACACGAAGATCGACGGGACCGTGCGAATTGACGCGAAGACAAAAAACGCTTACGGCAAAACGCTGACTGCGGCCGTTGACGGCGTATCTCAAAGTGCGGTCGTGGCCGGCGAGCATACGGAAATAACGCTTAAAATAACCGATCCGAAGCTATGGGCGCCCGGCGAGCCGAATCTTTACGATCTGACGCTGACGCTCGGCGACGACGTCGTGCAGAGCTATTTCGGCATAAGGGAGATATCCGCGCACGATCACAGATTTTACGTAAACGGCAAGTCCGTTTTCGGCAGATTCATACTCGATCAGGGCTTTTATCCGGACGGTATCTACACCGCCCCGACGGACGGGGCGCTGAGGAACGATATAGAAATGTCCATGGCGTGCGGCTACAACGGCGCGCGCCTGCATCAGAAGATATTCGAGCCGAGATTCTTATACCACGCGGACAGGCTCGGATACATGGTCTGGGGCGAGCACGCAAACTGGCTGCTTGACATATCACAGCCGGCGGCGTGGAAGAACTTTGTCGCGGAATGGCTTGAAGAAGTCGAGCGCGATTTCGACCACCCGTCCGTAATAGGCTGGTGTCCGTTCAACGAAACGCAGCAGAATCAGGATCCGGAGCTTTTAAAATACGTTTACAATATGACAAAGGCGCTCGATCCGACGCGTCCCGTGATAGACACGAGCGGCTGGTTCCACGTAAAAGGCTTCTGCGATATGGTGGACTGCCACGACTACGAGCAGGACCCCGTCAAATTCAAGGATAAATATGATAAACTGATGAAAGGCGAACAGATAGGCGATTGGACCGGGCCGTATCCGGACGAACTCTGCTTCGTCTCCGAATTCGGCGGCACGTGGTGGGCTCCCGGCGTAAAAGGCGGCTGGGGCTACGGCGCCTCACCTGCCGATATGGACGAATTCCTTAAAAGATACGAGGGGCTCGTTTCGGCGCTGTTGCAGAATGACAAACTCTGCGCTTTCTGCTACACGCAGCTGACGGATATCGAACAGGAGCAGAACGGTCTGTACACTTACGACCGCAAAGCCAAGTTCCCGGTCGAGAAGCTGCGCGCCATAACCTCCGCGAAAGCCGCGGCGGAAAATGAATAAGGCAAAAATAAAAAGAATAACAGGCACCGTAATAATTGCGGTGCTTGTTGTTGTCGTATGCGTTATCGGCATAATAATATCAAATACGCGCATACCGGACAATCTTAGTCCCGGCGCGTACCGCGCTGTGTTTTTTGACGTGGGAGAAGCGGACTGCATCCTGTTTCACGGCGACGGCGCGGTCATACTGACCGACGCCCCGGCAAACGAGACGGAACGGCTGACCGGCTATATGGAGCGGATGAGGATAAAGCAGATTGATTATTTCATTATAAGCCATTACGACGCAGACCACGCGGGCGACGCGGTGAAGATAATAAACAAGTTTAAACCTTCTCACGTACTCATGCCGGAGCCGCTTGAAAATCAGCGCGGGATCTATAACGAAATAGTCAAGGTAACGACGGAAAAACAGCGCATAACGGCAAAGACCGGGCAGAGATATAATAAGGGCGGCGTTGTGATAGACATTCTTGCGCCGAACGGCAAGGGGACGGAAAGCAACGATATGTGTATCGTCTGCAAGATAAGTTACGGAGACTCTTCCCTGCTCCTCTGCTCTGATATAGATACGGATGCGGAAAAAGTTATCTTATCAAAATACGGTGATAAGCTGAAGTCGGACGTTCTCAAAGTCGCGCATCACGGCTCGCGCTATTCGTCGTCGGACGCGTTCATCTGCACGGTGTCGCCGAACTACGCCGTCATCTCCTGCGGACAGAATACTTTCGGCCATCCGGATATCGGCGTTATGGACCGGCTGAAGGCGATAAAAGCCGAGGTTTTGACCACACAGCAGAACGGTGTCATAATTTTTGATTTCTTTTCGGATAGTGTCGTAAAAGTGAAGTAAAGCGTCATTTTGCACAAAAAGAACTGGGAATTTTTGGGAATTTTTTCGCTGAAAAACTCATCAAAAACTCTTGAAATATTTGGTAAAATATGGTATTATATTTCCAGAAATTACCAATTATGAAAGGAAATGGAAATTATGGAAAAGATAAAGGTTTTGATAGCCGACCCAACACAGCAGTTCTGCAAAACGGTGCACGAATATCTTGTCAGAGAAGGCAGCTTTTTGTGCGATCACGCATACGACGGAGAGGAAGCGCTCGCAAAGGCGAGGGCGATCCAGCCGGATTTCATCGTCTGCGATATGTGGCTGCCGAAGACTGACGGGATACGGCTCATAAAAGCCGTAAACGACGTACTGCCGAAGGACAGGCATCCGGAGTATATCGTCACCACCGTCGTCGGAAATCAGAATATATTCATAGAAGCTGACGAAGCCGGCGCCGCTTACTGTATGGTCAAGCCGATAGACAACGAAGTACTTGCCGAGCGGATGAAGAGGCTTTATAAAATGAAGAACGGTATGATCAAAGCGGGCGTACACATAGACCGCGACAACGATATAGAAACGCAGGTCACGCGGATTATACATCAGATAGGCGTGCCGGCGCATATAAAAGGTTATCAGTATTTGCGCTGTGCGATACTTATGGCGATAGCGGACGGGGATATAATCAACTCGGTGACAAAGGCGCTTTATCCGTCCGTCGCAAAGAAGTATAAAACAACGTCGTCAAGAGTGGAGCGCGCCATCCGTCACGCGATTGAGGTCGCCTGGGACAGAGGCGACGTGGAAACGCTGAATTCGTACTTCGGGTATACGATACAGAACAACCGCGGCAAACCGACGAACTCCGAGTTCATCGCGATGATAGCGGACAATCTGCGGCTAAAAAATAAAATAAGCTGATATACGGGCGGCAAAACGGCCGCCCGTTTTTGATCAATGTAGTGGCGACCATCGGTCGTCCGTATTTGTATTTAAATAATAATGAATAAAGAAGAAATAATAAAGAATAAAAACCGGTGTCGCTACGGGAACCCCCAACGCTCTCAAGTTCGCGTCGGGGAACCCCTTCTGCGGGACGATCTGTGCGCTTCGCGCTCTTGGGGCTCCCCACCCCCCTTACCGCCCCAAACCCCACCTCCCCCCGATATTTTATCGGGGCTTTTTTGCGGCTTCAGCCGCGCGCGCGGGGTGTCCCCCCTTACGTGAACCCCCAAAAACTCGTTCCTCATTTTCGGGGAACCCCTACCACCCGCGCGCTTATTCTTTCATCTTATTGCTCACACAGATCAAAGATCCGAGGGAGGCGAATCAAGAATTCAGAATTAAGAATTCAGACGGTGAGGGTCGGCGCCTCGACGACCCGCTTGTAGGGGCGGGCATTGATTGTTCGAAAAGAATAAAGAATAAATAATAAAGAATAAAGAATAAAAAGCGGTGTCCCTACGGGAACCCCCAACGCTCTCAAGTTCGCGTCGGGGAACCCCTTCTTCGCGACGAATTATGGTGGGTCGCCCACCCCTCACGGCGCTACGCGCCACCCCCCATACCCCCCTGTCCCCTCCCACAATCTTTTCAAGATTGAGGGGGCGCGTCGGACGTCGGGCATAAAATATATAGAATATATAATAATATAGTCAGGCGAAAGAATTTACAAATTATAGGTTGATAATATCCTAACATTGATATATAATGTTACTAAAATTTTACGGAGGGCAGAGCATGAATATAACTACAGATAAAATCGTATCCATATCTGAGGCCAACCAGAATTTCTCGAAAACGGCGCGTCTTGTTGATAAGCTCGGCGAAGTGTTTATATTTAAAAATAACAAACCGAAATACAGATTGTCCGTAATAGACGATAACTGCGCGGATCTGTCGTCCGAGGACGATACGGCGGAGCCGCGGGTGAGCGAAAAGAAGCTTGCCAAGCTTCTGAAGCTTGTCAAAAAATACCCCAAGACTTTTGAAGAACTTCTGCGCATATCAACAGAAAAATAAGGAAACGGCTGTAACGTTTTGAAGAAAAAGGTCATTTACTACAAAGACGAGCATAACGACGAATTTTCGAGCGCGAAAATAACGCCGAAAAAAATAGACGGCGGCTATAAATATATAAGAAACCGGTTTTTAAGCGGATTTTTATATAATATCGTCGCGCGGCCGCTCGCGTATATCTACGTCAAGCTGAAATACGCGCAAAAGACCGTCGGCAGACAGAATCTGAAGCCGTACAGGAAAAAAGGCGTGTTCATCTACGGCAATCACACGCAGGCGGGCGGCGATCCGCTTATTCCAAACGTTTTCTGCTATCCGAAAAAGGTTTATTTCATAGTTCACCCGAACAACGTGTCCATGCCTTTTTTCGGCGGGTTTATGCCGTATTTAGGCGCTTTACCGCTGCCGGACAACATGGCGGCGTACAGAAATTTTCTGTCCGCGGTGGAGCAGCGGATAGATGAAGGCGGCTCTGTTGTCATATATCCGGAGGCGCATATATGGCCGTATTACACCGGCATACGCGACTTTCCCGATACGTCGTTCGGCTACCCGTGCAAAAAGGGCACGCCCGTGTTCTGCTTTACAAACACTTACAAAAAGCGAAAAATATTCAAGTCCCCGCGCATAATAACGTATATAGACGGTCCGTTCTTCCCGGATATGAGCCTGCCTTTGAGCAAACGCACAAAGACGCTGCGGGACGAGGTCTATAAAACGATGTGCGAGCGGGCAAAACTGTCCGACTGCGAATATATCCGCTATATCAAAGAGGAAAAATAATAATGGTAAATATATTATTCTGCGGCAACGGCTACGTTTTTGACGGTATGCTGACGTGCGCGCTGTCAATAATGAAACGGTCAGAGTCAAAAGAGCCGTACACTTTCTACGTTTATACTATGGACGTATCGCATATAAAACCGGCGTATACGCCGATAGACGACGGCATAATAGAGTATTTTGACGGTATCATAAAAAGCTACAACAAAGAAAACCGCGTTATAAAAATAGACGTTACGGATATTTATAAAAAGGAATTCGCCGGCTGCCCGAACGAGGGCGCGTACTGCTCGCCGTATACGCTGATACGGCTGTTTGCGGATATGATAGACGGCATGCCGGATAAACTGCTGTATCTTGACGCCGACATAATGTTCAACCGCGACGTGCATCTGCTCTACGATACGGACGTGAGCGAATACGAATACGCCGCGGCGCGCGACCATTACGGCAAGTATATGATAAGTCCGAATTACGTAAACGCCGGAGTCCTGCTTTTCAATCTCAAAAAGATGAAGGAAACGGGTCTGTTGCAAAAAGCGCGGGAGCTTATAAAGACAAAAAAGCTCGTTTTTGCGGATCAGAGCGCGATAATCCGTTCCACGACGAAAAAGAAAATGCTGCCGCAAAGATACAACGATCAGAAATTTTTACACAAACATACAGTGGTGCGCCACTTTTCAAAGCGTCTGTTCTGGCTGCCTTATCCTCATACGGACAACATAAAGCAATGGGACGTGAGCCGCGTACACCGGATATTCAGATATTACGCATTTGACGACGTGCTGTACGAATATATTTATCTGAAGAAGAAATATGAGAACGAGGTCAATGTAAAATGAGCAGAAAAGAGATACCCGTATTTTTCGCCTGCGACGATAACTTTGTAAAATTCACGCTCGTGTCGCTTCATTCGATCAAGAAAAACGCGTCGGATGCGTTTGACTATAAAATATACGTTTTACACACCGGTATAACCGGCAGGATGATGAATTTGCTGTACGATCTTTCGGACGAGCATTTTTCCGTCGTCTTCCGCGACGTTACCGATTATTTGAAATCCATATCGGATAAGCTCCCCTTGCGCGATTACTATTCAAAAACAACGTATTACAGGCTCTACATCGCCGAGCTTTACCCGGAATACAACAAGGTGATATATATAGACAGCGACACCGTCGTTCAGGGCGATATAAGCGAGCTGTATAACACGGATATAGGCGACTGTTTCGTCGGCGCGTGCCACGAGCAGGCGATGGTGCAGACGGAGGAATTCGGTAAATACGTTGAAGCCGTCGTCGGCGTCAACCGCCACAATTTCTTCAACGCCGGACTGCTTTTGATAAACTGCGACGAATTCAGAGCGCATCTGGTGCTTGACAAGTTCGTGCATTATCTGCATACGTACAATTTCATCGTAACGCAGGACGAGGATTATCTTAATCTCATCTGCAAGGACCACGTTTACTGGCTCGATCAGAGGTGGAACACGGAAGCTTTCGGGCATATACCGTACCCGCCGGAAGAAGCGAAGATGATCCATTATATAATGGTAAACAAGCCGTGGCATTACGAAGACTGCCGCATGAGCGATATTTTCTGGGAGTACGCGAAGGAAACGGCGGTATACGACGAGATAAGATCTATACTTGACAGCTACTCGGACGAGCTGAAAAAGCGCGACGCGGAGTCCGCCGAAAGACTTCTGGCGCTTGCCGTTGCGGAGACGAACAGGGAAGACAATTTCTTAAACCGCATAAACGCCAAACGCGACCCCGGCAGAGTTGCGATAGTAAAGAAGATAGAGGAATACGAAAAAGCCGGCAGATTCGGCGAAGACGTGGAGGACGACCCGCCCACGAAGCCGCTTATGCCGGACGATATAAAGTATATAACAAGAAATCCGATATCCGCCGTAAAAACGAAGCTGGCGTTTTCGGCGGCGAGAAGATTTGTTGACAACCTTATCGCCGATAAAAAGCTCATTGTAAAAGAAATAAAAGGTATAGAGAATTTCGATTCGCTTCATTCCGGCGCTATAATAACCTGCAACCACTTCAACGCATTTGACAGCTTTGCGATACAGATGGCGTACGAGGCGTCAAATCAGAGAAAGCGTAAATTCTACCGCGTTATAAGAGAGGGGAACTATACGTCGTTCCCGGGCTTTTATGGATTTTTGATGCGCCACTGCAACACCCTGCCGCTCGCGTCCAATCATAAGACCCTAAAAAAGTTTATGGAAGCGACGGATACGGTGCTGAAAAACGGCAATTTCGTGCTCATTTATCCGGAGCAGAGCATGTGGTGGAACTACAGAAAGCCGAAGCCGCTGAAGCACGGCGCGTTCATGTTCGCGTGCCGCAACAACGTACCCGTCCTGCCGTGCTTCATAACGATGAGGGATACGGACATAGTCGGCGACGACGGATTTTTCGTGCAGGAATATACGATCCATATAGGAAAACCCATAAAGCCGGATAAAAACCTGCCGTATACGAAAGCCGTTACAAAACTGGCGGAAGAAAACTACAACGTCTGGAAGGAAATATACGAAAAGGAATACGGCATACCGCTGTATTACACGACGGAAAACAAAGAAAATTAAGAATTAAGAATTCAGAATTAAGAAGAGGCGGGCGCAAGCGCTCGCCTCATTCTTCTTTCGGGCAGATCTTCGGGAGGATTTCAAGGAAGGGCTGACCGATCTTTTCTGCATCATAGCCGTTGGCCTCGCAGATGAACCGGACGGTATCCGGCAGCAGCACATGGCCCTTGGCTTTATCCGCTATGTATTTTGCCATTCTTCGTATTCCTTATTTGTGATTTGCTTCATGGGTGGTCACCTCGTTAAACTGGAATTTGTTAAATTCGAACTTATATTTCCTTTTGGAAAGTATACCCCACTCTTTCTTTACCATCTGCGGTAGTACAAGATCCAATTTCTGTTACTGTATAACCTGCTGATAAATAAAGTGCTCGTGCAATGATGTTATCTTCCGTTGTATGAATACCTATTCTTTTATATCCTTTTTCTCTTGCAATATTTTCTGCCGCAGACAAAACATATTTTCCGATACCTTTATGTTGGTACATTGGTTTTACTTGGAGCATACCTATCCATAATCCGCCGTCTTCCATATCTATTCTAAACCAAGCAACAGGTGTTTCTGCATTAACAACATAGTAAGTGCTATCTTTACACGACATCAGTTCTTTCCAAACATCGACATTCCTTTGAACACCATGTAGCCTGTCTATATTTTCATTATATGTTTCGTTGATAAAGACAATATCATCCTCAGATGCAACAGAATACATAAGGTTATCCATTTTAGACCCCCGTAAATTCCGATTTCTTGCCGTCTGAATTATATCTTAACTTCAATTTTCGGATCGAATGACGGCATGAGTTTGAGCTTGAAGAGGTTCTTTTTATGGAGCGTGTCTATGCGCTCTTTCGTCGCCGGATCGTCTATTTTGCCTTCTCTTATATATCTGTCAAGCGTGGCGTAGGTGAAGCCGAGGTTGTCCTCGTCCGTTTTGCCGCAGAGCCCGTCCGACGGCTTTTTTTCTATAAGGACCTCGGGCAGGCCGAGCACTCTGCCTATCGCCTTTACCTCCGCGACGGTCAGATGTGAGCACGGGCTGAAATCGCCGACGGAATCGCCGTAGCGTGTGGAATAACCGACCCAGTCCTCGGACAGATTGCAGGTATTCGCAACTCTGCCGTTGTTGCTCTGGCTCACGGCGTAGAGCGTTGACATCCTTATTCTCGGCGGCAGGTTTATACGCGACTGCTCCGACAGCTCAAACGGAATGCTGTTTTTAACGCCGTCTACCGCGTCTTTTATGTTGACGATATAGTGGCGTATGCCGAGATGATTTACAAGCAGCTTTGCCATATCTATATCCTTCTGCTCGCCGTTCGGCATCAGAACGCCTATCACGCGGTCTTTACCCAGCGCCTCAACGCAGAGCGCCGCGGTAACGGAGCTGTCCTTGCCGCCGGAAATGCCTATAACGGCGTTGCAGCCCGGTCCGTTTTTTTCAAAAAATCTTCTTATCCATTTAACGCAGCGGTCCTTTGTTTTTTTTGCATCAAATTCCATAATAAACCTCCGTAAAATCCGATTTACAAACGTATTTTATCACGGTTTTTTCGCATTTTCTACCTGATTTTATGAAGAAAAGCACAAAAAAACGAAAAAATGTTCGCCGCCCCTATTTACAAAACGGTTTTTTTGTGGTATACTTAATAAGAACAAATATTCGTGTTGATCTGAGGAGGTTTGTATGAGCGAGCTTAAACAAATTGAAAAAGATATACTTGACTATATAAGAACGACGATAAACGACGAGGGCTATTCGCCGAGCGTACGTGATATAAGCACCGCGCTCGGCATAAAAAGCACGTCCACCGTCCATCTGTATCTGCACAAGTTAGAGGAAAAGGGATATATACAGAAGGAGCAGGGAAAGAGCAGGACGATAAGAGTTGAGGGTACGGCGCAGTCCGGCGTGCCGATAATAGGCGAGATAGCCGCGGGCTCTCCGATATTCGCGGAGCAGAATTTTGACGGCAGAGTCGATTTCAAGGCAGACGGATACGACCCGGAAAATCTTTTCGCCCTGCACGTAAAAGGCGAAAGTATGATAGACGCCGGCATACTTGACGGAGATCTTATAATCATTGACGCCGGCAGCTACGCCGAAAACGGCGATATAGTCGCCGCGCTCGTTGACAACGAGGCGACGGTCAAGGAGTTCCATAAGGAAAACGGCCATTACCGCCTGCAGCCGAAGAACGAGAAAATGCAGCCGATAATAGTTGACGAATGCACCGTTCTGGGCAAGGTGATAGCGAGTTTGAGATATTATAAATAATTTTCGCGTATGCGAAAATTTATGCCGTAAATACGGCAATTCACGCCGCGCGGCGGCTTAAAGGAAAAACTGAAAAAGGGCTGCCGCAGCAGCCCTTTCGCTTATATTTTAAAGTTTATAACCGTCTCTTGAGTAATCTCCGTCGTCGCAATGTAACGTATATTCGGTACCGCTGTTCCAAGAATCGCCTTTTGAGATACTCTGCCATTGACTGTAAGTTCCTCTATATGTCATATCCGTAAGACTCCAGCAGTCGGAGAATGCCCAATCGCCTATCGACGTTACGCCGCCCGGTATCGTTACGCTTGTAAGGCTGTTGCAGTTGCGGAACACAGCGTCGCCTATTAAAGTTACGCCGTCCGGTATCGTCACGCTGCTGAGACTGCTGCATCCGGAGAACACGTAATCGCCTAACGACGTTACACTGTCAGGTACCGTCACGCTGCTGAGACTGCTGCAGCTGCAGAACGCCCAGCCGCCTATTTCCGTTACGCCGTCCGGTACCGTCACGCTTGTAAGACCGCTGCAGCTATAGAACGCACCGTCGTCTATTTTCATCACGCTTCCGTCGCTCGGAATTATGCTGTTTTTACAGCCGGCGATAAGCGTTTTACTTTCTGTTTCTATTATGCAGTTGTTCTTTGAATGATATACTTTATTATCATTTGCCACGATTATGTTTTCAAGGCTGCTGCAGCCGGAGAACGCAAAATTGCCTACCGACGTTACGCTGCCCGGTATAGTCACGCTGCTGAGACTGATGCAGTCTTCGAAAGCACCCCCGCCTATTTCCGTTACGCTGTCCGGTATCGTCACGTTTATAAGACTGCTGCAGCCGTAGAATGCATTATAGCCTATTGACGTTACGGGTTTGCCGTCATGCTTTTTCGGAATAACCACGTCTTTGGGCAAATTGTTTATATCTTTTGCCGCTATTTCATACGTTCCGTCGTCAAGCAGAGTGAACGTAAAATACTCGTCGGGCGTCGGTTCGGTCTCATCGGGTATTTCTTCGGGCGCCGCGCCTGAGCTTACAAATCTGAACAACGATACGACGTCCTTGTTGTCGACGGTATGGTCGCCGTTGTGGTCGTACATCGATTCGTCGTCAAGTCTGTCCGATCCGGAGACGTATCTGAACATCGTGACAACGTCTTTGTTGTTTACCTCGTTGTCGCCGTTGACGTCTCCTTTGAAAGCCGCAAAAACGCCGATCGCGAATAACAAAGATAAAATTACAGATACTGCAAGAATAAAACTAATTGACTTTTTCATTTTTTTATCCTTTCGTAAGCATTATTTTTCAATAAAATAATAGCACAGTAATATGTATTTGTCAATAGTCGGAGCGGATTTTTACACAGCGGGCGTTTTGTAAAGATGAATTGCCCTTCGGGCGTGAATTGGCTCCGCCATGAATTGCCCTGCGGGCGTGAATTGGCTTCGCCATGAATTGCCCTGCGGGCGTGAATTGGCTCCGCCATGAATTGCCCTGCGGGCGTGAATTGGCTCCGCCATGAATTGCGCTGACGCGCGTTAATTGCCTGACGGCACAAGAAAAGGGGACGGCAAACGGGCGACTGTACGCCGCCCGTCTTAATTCTGAATTCTTAATTCACCCTACGGTCCCTTCAAGAACGAGGGTGGCCGTTCCGGGCGTGGTGGACACGGTTCCGTCCGGCAGCGTCGTATACGTTGCCGCGGGCACCGTTATAGCTCCCGGGTCGGACGTGAATATGCCGGTCGTCTCGGAATACGTGTATTCCGTGCCCGACGTCCACAAAGTGCCGTTATACGTTGCGGTAAGACCCGTGAGGACGGGCGCCAGAACGTCGCTTATCGACACGTTCGCGTCAGCCTCCGCCGGGGCGTTTCCGTAATTGCTGATCAGGAAAGTGTAAGTGATATCCTGGTTTGCCGTTACCGTCAGCGGAGAAAGCGTTTTTTCCACCGTCAGATACGGCGCTTCGCTCACGCTCACCGTTTCCGTCGCCGTTATCGGTTCTGCAAGAGCGTCGCCGGACACGGTCACGGTGTTTTCGATCGTGCTGCCGGAGACGAGCGGCGCGCTGCCGTTCACCTGCGCGGCGTACGATATAAGTACGTTTCCGCCGGCGGGTACGGTTATTCCCGTTATGGTCAGCGGCTCCTCGGCCGTTACCTGCGCCGTTGTCTGCACCGCGCCGTTTACGTGTACGAGAACGGAGCCGGTATCGTAAGTCAGAGGATATACTTCCGTCGTCATGCCTGTGGGCGTGAACGCGCCGAGATCGTCCGTCACCGTCAGATTCTGGTCGTCGGACGTTCCCGAGTTTATAAGAGAAACCGTATAAGTTATACGTTCTCCCGCTGAATACGTCTGCTGCAGCGCCGTTTTTACGACGGTCAGCTGTTCAAGTATCTGTCCGGTCGTGACGTTTGAAAGCGTCTGTGTGTTGTTGTAGGTCAAAGTTGCCTGATTTGTAAAGGTTGCCATACAGTAAGATCCTTTCCGGGTGTGACTTTAACGCACACCTGTAACATTATATGCTGTTTTTTTCATATTAGCGCACTTGTTTTTGCAGATTGGTCTTGCTTTTTTTAAAATTTTGGTATAAAAT
>JAEEGF012489695.1_pt1 | contig 13982 bp, 10 predicted proteins | sample 9134171 | NCBI WGS metagenome assembly JAEEGF01 (sample SAMN16246542, study PRJNA631951) | gut metagenome | biome: gut microbiome; feature: rumen; material: AP-attached | host: Bos | place: Iran: Karaj | collected 2018-10
TTATTTCGAAATTAATTATGCCATGAAACGTCAATGGGGACAGGGTGGCTTATATCAGGGAAAATATCTATATAACTTTATCGATAATCACGATGTAAACAGGATCTATACGCTTTTAAAGGAAAAGGAAAATATTTATCCTGTTTATACGTTGCTATTTACTATGCCGGGTTTACCATCAATATATTACGGTAGTGAATTTGGTATTGAGGGAGATAAAAATGCAGGACAGGGTGATTATGCACTTAGGCCAGCCCTTGACATAGAAAAAGAGAGTAATCCAGATTTAATAGAGCATATTAAAATGTTGGCTGAAATAAGAAAAAGCTCCGATGCCTTAAAGGAAGGGACATACGAAGAGGTACAGGTAAAAAATGAGACATTAGTTTTTGCCAGAGTATTTAAAGATGAATATGTTATTGTGGCATTAAATAGTACTGATAAGGAGCAGCATCTTTACTTTGATTATAGAGGGGAGAGTCACGATATAGTTCTTCCTCCTCACGGAAGTAAAATCATAAAGTAATTAATTGTCAGCTAAATAGGCATACATGCAGTGATCAAGGCGTTCTCCGCGGATAATTATTTTATCTCGGAGGATGCCTTCGTATTTGAATCCAAGTTTTTGAATCATATGAATTGATGGCTCATTATCAGGCAAAATTAGAGCTTCAAAACGGTGAATGCCTAATTCATTTGCGATAGCTGGAATTGTGGCAGATAATGCCTCTGAACAATAGCCCATATTCACGAAATCTCTGTCCATTTTATAACCAACAGTACAGCTTTCATATATAGGCTTTACTATGTTTCTGAAGCTTACAGTACCAATAATTTGATTTGGATTTCCTTTTTCAAAAATCCAGTAACGAAGCATTGAAAGCTTCATAATGCTTTGATATTCGAATTCAAGAACCTTGCGCTGATGTGGAATTGTATAGAAATCATCTCCTATAACCGGCTCATATCTTTCAAAAATATTACGGTTACGAAGATAAAATTCCAAAACCTTATCTGCGCTTTGTTTGTTAAGAACTTTTAAAACAAGACGTTCAGTATCAATTTCAAATTTCATAACAATACCCCCCGGTTTATTTGAAATTTAATCGATTCCTCTAAGAAATGTATTAGGTACAAAAGGTTTTAGTATTTCTACAAAATGTTTTAAAGTCTCTGGGCTATGAGGAGAAAAAATAGGATTAATGACCTGTTCGGATTCCCTATAGCTTTGCAAATAGTAAGCGGAAGCACCGTTAATCCATTTGCCTATTTCTATTATATCATCCTCAGTATGACACTCCTTCATAATAGTTGTCCTAAACTCATATTCAACTGAATTTTCTTTTAGAAAAGATACAGATTCCTCTATAGCTGATAAATCAAACTTTATCATATTTGCAATTGAATTATATTTAGCTTTGGAATGCTTTATATCCATGGCTACATAATCCAATAAACCATCATTTACAAGAGATTTAAGCATTTGAGGATTTGTGCCATTTGTATCAAGCTTTACTAAAAGTCCTAAATCCTTAATTTCAGAAATAAAATCAGGTAAATCCTTGTGTAGAGTAGGCTCACCGCCTGTTATACAAACCCCATCAAGAATCTTTTTCTTTTTATTAAGATGATCAAAAATCTCATCCTTGGAATAAGCAAGAACATCTGCTGGTGGCATAACAAGGTCCCGATTGTGACAGTAAGGACACTTAAAATTACAACCACCTGTAAAAATGGTGCTGGCAACCTTGCCAGGATAGTCTAAAAGAGTTGTTTTCTGTAGGCCTAGTATTAGCATAAATCATTCCCTTTTATCAATAAAAGTGTTAACATAAAATAGCTTCAAAAAACTATATTTATGCTAAAAGTATAGCAAAACAGGAGGGGAAAATCCATGTTGTCAAAAGAGGAACGTCAGGCAAAAAGGATTGCTAAACAGGCAGAGAAGCTTGAAAAGAAAAATCTTAAGACTTATGAAAAATACATGGCTCAGGCCCTCAAGGAAGCCAGGAAGGCTTACGACATTAATGAAGTACCAATTGGCTGTGTTATTGTTCAGAACGATAAAATCATTGCAAGAGGATACAATCGTAGAAACACAGATAAAAGCGTTTTAGCACACGCAGAAATAGCAGCTATTCAGAAAGCATGTAAGAAAACAGGGGACTGGAGATTAGAGGATTGTACCCTATATGTTACGCTAGAGCCTTGCCAAATGTGCGCTGGCGCCATTGTTCAGGCTAGAATTCCTCGTGTAGTTGTGGGTGCGATGAACCCCAAAGCAGGTTGTGCAGGCTCAATTTTAAATATTCTTCAGATGCATCAGTTCAACCATGTATGTGATTTAGAGACGGATGTTTTAGGCGAAGAATGCAAGGAAATGATGAAAAGTTTCTTTGAAGAACTTAGAGAACAAAAAAATCAAGTAATGTAATAAAGGTATTTTATTGACAAAAGCGCCTTTATTTCATAGAATAAAGGCTCCGAGCATAGCAAAATATAGATATCATTTGGCGGTCGCCTTGGCGACATGTTGATCTTTGGGTCCTGCGTAATGGGCACCTACGAATCGTGTCAGGGCAGGAATGCAGCAGCACTAAGTAGGCCCGCTCATCTGACGCGGGGTCGCCTGGAGGGAGTATCGACAGGGCGGCTACCAATTGATATCTATAGTAGCGGCTCGGTATTTTTATATACTTTTTTAAATGTGAGGGAAAATATGGGAGCTCAGGACAGAACCGAAAAAGTACTTAGAGATATGCACGTGTTATTTTCAAAGGCACAGCCATATGAGGGAAGTACTAAAAATGTTATTGTGGATAAAAATGCCATGATGGATTTGCTCAAAGAATTAAATAGTTGTATGTACGATATGATGGAAGAGTATGAGCTTACGGTTAAGAGTCGTGATAAAGCAAATCGTGAGATGCAAAAGCAGGGTGACGATATTGTTTTTGATGCAACAAGAAAAGCTGAGGATATCTATGCGGCTTCCATAATGTATACAGACAAGGCATTGGATAATCTCCAGGATGCTATCAAAGAGTCTCAGGAGGCTGTTTCCAAAATATATGACGAGGCTATTAAGAAGATTCAAGAGGAGACAAGAGCTGTAAAAACTAACCAGTTAGAGCTTAAGAGCCATTTGAACGATTTAATAGACACACAAAAATACTTACGCCTCATTGATGAAGAAAATATGCGTATTCTCAAAGGAAAGACAGAGGGGTCTGAAGAAGATTTTGACGCACCAAAATACGCTGCTCCAGAAATTAGAATTAACAAGGATTACTTTGCACAGGCAGGTCTGGCTATTGACGATGACCAAGACCTTAGTGCTGGTGATATAAATGGGGAGGAAAATACAATATCCTCTGAGGACTTGGATGCCGAATATTTTAAGTGGCAGGAAGAAGAGTCTGGTACTGAGGATAAGAAACCTGGAAAAAAAGGCCTTGGAGGCCTTTTTGGCAAAAAGCACTAGAAACAAAAGGAGAATTAAGGAATGAAGCTTTACAACAACGGAGTTTACCTAGTAAATGGCACACAGATCGTAGAAGACGGTCACGAGGCAGCTGCCGCTATTAAAGCAGCAACAGGCCTTACTGTTACTAAAGACCAGGCTCATCAGGCTACAATGGCGTATGGGATTTTAGCTGACCATAATACCTCTGGTAATATGGATAATCTTCAGATTAAATTCGATAAGCTTATAAGCCATGACATTACTTATGTAGGAATTATTCAGACTGCTAGAGCTTCAGGACTTGAGAAATTCCCTATTCCATACTGTCTTACAAACTGCCACAACTCTCTCTGTGCAGTAGGCGGTACTATAAATGAAGATGACCACATGTTTGGTCTTACTTGTGCTAAGAAATACGGCGGAATCTATGTTCCACCTCATCAGGCAGTTATTCACCAGTTCGCCCGTGAAATGATGGCAGGCGGCGGAAAGATGCTTCTTGGATCAGATTCACACACAAGATATGGAGCTCTTGGAACAATGGCTATGGGCGAAGGTGGTCCTGAGCTCGTAAAGCAGCTTCTTAACCAGACCTACGATATCGCTATGCCTGGTGTAATTGCAGTTTATATGACGGGAACACCTAGAAAAGGTGTTGGACCTCAGGATATCGCTCTTGCAATTATCGGAGAAGTATTTGATAAGGGCTATGTAAAGAATAAAGTTATGGAGTTTGTTGGACCTGGTGTTGCAAATCTCTCTATGGACTTTAGAATAGGCGTGGATGTTATGACCACAGAGACTACTTGCCTTAGCTCTATCTGGACTACAGACAAGAAGACTGAAGAGTTCTATGAGATTCATGGACGTAAGGAAGAATATAAAGAACTTAATCCTGGCCAGGTTGCATATTATGATGGAATGATTGAGATTAATCTTGATGAGATTAAGCCTATGATTGCTATGCCATTCCATCCAAGCAACACATACACAATAGAAGAATTAAATGCAAACCTTATGGATATTCTCGATGACTGTGAAAAGAGAGCTTTAGTTTCTCTTGATGGTCAGGTAGAGTTTTCACTTAAGGATAAGGTTAGAAATGGAAAATTATACGTAGATCAGGGTATCATCGCAGGCTGTGCAGGTGGTGGATTCGAAAATATCTGTGATGCAGCAGATATTCTTCGCGGAACTAGTATTGGCCCAGATGAGTTTACTCTTTCAGTTTACCCAGCTTCTACACCTATATATATGGAGCTTGTTAAGAATGGTGCAGTTGCAGATCTTATGAGCACAGGCGCTATTGTTAAGACTGCATTCTGTGGTCCTTGCTTTGGTGCAGGAGATACACCATCTAACAATGGCTTTTCAATCCGCCATTCTACCAGAAACTTCCCTAACCGCGAAGGATCTAAACTCCAGAATGGCCAGATTGCATCAGTTGCACTTATGGATGCTCGTTCTATTGCAGCTACAGCAGCTAATAAGGGATATCTTACAGCAGCAACAGATATTGATGTTGATTTCACTAAGCCTAAATATCATTTTGATGGAAGAATCTATGCAAATAGAGTATTTGATTCAAAGGGAGTAGCAGAGCCAGAGACAGAAATTCACTTCGGTCCAAACATTAAAGATTGGCCAAAGATGAGTGCTCTTCCAGAGAATTTATTCCTTCAGGTTGTATCAGAAATCCACGACCCAGTTACAACTACTGATGAGCTTATTCCTTCAGGAGAGACATCTTCTTACCGCTCTAATCCTCTTGGATTGGCAGAATTTACACTCTCTAGAAAAGATCCAGAGTATGTAGGAAGAGCTAAAAATATTCAGAAGGCACAGAAGGCTCTTGAGGCAGGAGAGTGTGCTGGAGAAGCAGTTCCTGAACTTAAGAACATAGTTCACAAGGTTAAGGAGACTTATCCACATGTTAACCATGATAACTTTGGTGTAGGCTCTACTATCTTTGCAGTAAAGCCAGGTGATGGCTCTGCTAGAGAGCAGGCAGCGTCTTGCCAGAAGGTTCTTGGCGGATGGGCAAACATTGCAAATGAATATGCTACTAAGAGATATCGTTCAAATCTTATTAACTGGGGTATGCTTCCATTTGTTATTCCAGAAGGAGAGCTTCCTTTCAAGAATTTGGATTTCCTATTCATCCCAGGAATAAAGGATGCAGTGATTAATAAGACTGAGAAAATCAAGGCATATGTTGTAAAAGAAGATGGCCTTAAAGAATTCGAAATGACATTAGGTCAGCTCACAGATGATGAGCGAGAAATCATCCTTAAGGGATGCTTAATAAATTACAATCGACAGTAATATGCTGTCTAGGAGGGGACCATGCCAGAGGACCGCTTTGAATTAGAAGAAAAGCTTAGAAAGAAAAAATTATGGGGTTACATTTTTGCAGCTTGTCTAGTAATATGCTTTTATTTTCTTTTGAAAAATACTAGAGATGTGTCTGCAGCCGTAGACCATGTGCTAACAGTTATCCAGCCTATTTTTATGGGATTCATAATGGCATTTCTAATGAATCCTATTATGGTATTTTTGGAAAGCCATCTACAAAAACCATTTAATTTTTTCTTGAAAAATCAAGAGACAGCAAAAAGGGTTAATAGAGCTTTTTCAACTATAATTTCCTTGATAATTCTTGCTGGTGTGGTTGCTTATATTATTGCCACTGTAATGCCAAATCTTGTAAATACTATTATGTATTTAGTTAATCATATTGATTATCAGGCTGCTGCTGTTTTAGACTACTGCAATCATGTCACTGGTGGAAAATACGAAGAAGTGCTGATGCAGGCAAAAGAGTATAAAATTGGCGATTTGATGAGACAAGGCATTGATTTATTGGAGAAGAATATTGACTACGATCAGTACAAGATGATGACCACAATAACATCTAGCGTATTATCTGTTGGCAAAATAATAATTAATTTGATTATAGGCGCATTTGTTTCCATATATGTTCTTATATCAAAGGAAGTATTTAAAGGTCAGGCAAAGAAGCTGATTTGTGGTATCTTCAGACCGGATTATTCAAATATTATCTTAGAGATTAGTAGAAAGTCCGGAGACATTTTTTATGGTTTTATCATTGGCAAAATAATTGATTCAATCATAATCGGAATCATATGTTATATTGGCTGTCTCATTATGAAGATGCCATATCCAACCCTTGTTTCGGTAATAATAGGAGTAACAAATATAGTTCCTGTATTTGGTCCTTACATTGGAGCTATTCCAACAGTTCTCATTATATTTCTTACTGAGCCAAAACAAGGTATATATTTCCTGATTTTTATATTGATTTTGCAGCAGGTTGATGGAAATATAATTGGTCCAAAGATACTAGGAGATTCAACAGGTATTTCTTCATTCTGGGTTGTTTTTGCCGTTGTTATAGGTGGTGGATTCTTAGGATTTGCTGGAATGGTTGTAGCGGTTCCTATTGTGGCTATCATTTATTATATAGTTGGCAGAGTTGCAAAATATATGGTTAGAAGACGAGGCTTCCCAGAGGACACCGAAAATTATGTTACATTAGACCACATTAATATAGCTGAAAATACTTTGGTACAGTATACCTCAGAACATGAAGAGGAAAAAAAGGCCAGAAGACGTAGAATAAATTTAAAAAAGAAAATATCAAAAAAATAATCAAAAAACCGAGATGAACCTGTCTCGGTTTTTTTGATTTTAGAAGTAACGTATGTTAAAATTCTTTATAACTATAAGTATGTAGTTTTGGAGAATAAAAGAGTGGAAAAAATGGAATACAGAAACAAAATTGAAGAGATGAAAAGTCTCGTTTCAAAAAATAAATTTGCTGATGCTATGGCCTTAGCGGAGACCATTAATTGGCGCAAAGTCCACAATATCAACGATCTTATCGCGGGTAGTGAATCTTACGAGGCCGCAGGGAAAATCGATGAGGCCAGAGATTTATTGCTACTTGCCCATGAGCGTTCTCCTATCGGAAGGATGATTCTGTACAAGCTGTGCATGATTTCTATCAAGCTAAAAGAATTGGAAGAGGCACAGGAGTACTATAACGAGTTTGTACAGATTGCTCCTCATGATAGTCTAAAATATATCCTTAAATATAATATTAATACTGCAAAAGGTGCTGATACAGCCACCCTTATCACTATTCTTGAACAGCTCAAGGAAAGCGATTTTATCGAGGAGTGGGCATATGAGCTTGCTTATTTATATCACAAGAGCAATCAGGCAGATAAATGTATAGCTCTTTGTGATGAAATAATTCTTTGGTTCGGGGATGGTCCTGTAGTTGAGCGCGCCCTTGAATTAAAGATGTTATATCAGCCTTTGGACAAGACTCAAGAAGATAAATATCGAAATCTTCAGCAGAAAAAGGACGGTATTGTAGAAATTACACCAAAGCCAATGGCTGAGTCTAGCGAGATTCTTCCAGCTATAGCTAATATAAAGCTTCCAGAAGGACCAGAACGCTTTGATACTATGAATCTTCAGGCAGAAATCAAGAAAAATATAGATGAGATTATGAAGGCTACAGATACTGGCGAGGTTACAGAAAACATCGATGCCATCAAGACTCTTGTTGAGGAGATTCCTTATCTTCAGGTTACAGAGGAGGCTCCAGAGGTGGTAGATGATGGATTCTCTATAAATGATACATTCCAGCAGTATCTTGAGGAAGGTTATGATGGACAGATTAGTCTTCGACTTGATGACGAAAGTACCGAGACGGAAGAACAGATAGAAGGTCAGATGACCATAGAAGATGTTTTAGCTGAGTGGGAGAAAACAAAGCGCGCAGCTGAGGCAGCTATGGAAGATGCAAAGGAAAAAGAGCTTGAAAGCGCCAGAGCAAAGGCTCTTAGAGAGGCAAATAATGTTCTCAATCGTCTAGAAGGTGCAATGTCAAAGCTTAATGCGGGAGTTACACCGGTAGAGCTTCTTAAGGAAGAATACCTTTCAGGTGGAGAGAAAAATCCTGGTTTTTCTATTCCAAAGCTTGATATAGATGGAATGGTACAGGGTTCAGTTGATATTCCGATTGTTAAGGCAGAAGGTGTAGCAGCTTCGGCTATTGCAGCAGGTGGAATCGTACAGGCAGCCGATAAAGTCCTTAGTGAGACTACAAATTGGGAGCCTCCTACATTGGACGAGGGAGATGAAGAAGACGTGGATTTTAAAGAAGCATCAGAGATGATTGCTGACGTAAACAAATTATTACAGCAAGAAATAGATAGATTATCAAATGTAGAGGTACCATCTACAGAGATTCCTCATCAAGAATCATACGAAGAGGAATTTGAAGAACCAATCATGGATAATGCACCTACAGAGGAGTTGACACCTGACATGCTTCAGCCTCAGGAGATTCAGGAGCCAGAGATTAGTATTTCCGATATAGAGCTTCCTGTGATAGAGCTCCCAGAGGATATTTTATCAGAGCTTCCAAGCTCATCTGCCAGCACATCAGAAAGCATGGAGGAAATAGCTGAAGAGTTACCTATCATTTCCGAGAATGTTATAGAGCCAGAAGAATTGGCAGAGCTTGTTGATGAAAAAGTTCTTTCAAAAGTAATAAAGGACGAGGTACCAGACATTAATCTTGATGCCGAGGACCTTGAAACATTCTCATATTTCCTTCCTATTAACGGCATGAAGGAAAGTATTGTACAGGTTCTTACAGGAGTTGTAGCTCGCATTAAACAGCCTGAGCTTCACGGTGGAAACATTATGATTGTTGGTGAGCCAGGTTGTGGCAAGACACAGATGGCTACTTGCATAATTAAGGTTCTCGAAAAGAAGACTGGTTATCCAAAGGGCGGAGTTGGTAAGATTTCTGGTGAAAAGCTTAATGAAAAGGATATTCAGAAGCTTTATTCTAAAATCCAGGGTGGATGTCTTATCATCGAGACAGCTGGAGATATTTCAAAAGAAACAGCTGTTACTCTATCATTACTTATGGAGCAGGATAATACAGGTACAATTCTCATTATTGAGGATAATAAACGTGGTATCGAAAAGGCTCTTGCAAAAGACAGTTCATTTGCAAAGCGTTTTACAGAAAAGATTGTTATACCTGCATTCACTATCGATGAATTAGTTTCATTTGCCAGAACATATGCTAATGAAGCAGGATGTACAATTGATGATATGGGTGTTTTAGCTTTATACAATCGTATTAATTTGATTGGTCGTTATAATCATGCTACGACAATTAAAGAAGTCGCAGAGATTATGGACGACGCTATTGAAAAGTCTACAAGAGGTGGATTCTTCAACAAGCCTAAATACGATAGATACGGAAACGTAATCTTAAAAGAGAAGGATTTTGACAAATAAATATTTACATATAGGGGAGAGCAAAAGGCATGAGTAATTTTACAGACTTAGATTGCTATTTATTTGGACAGGGAACACACTACGACATTTACAAGAAGATGGGAGCCCATAAAGGAAAAAAGGGCAAACAGACAGGATTCTATTTTGATGTGTGGGCCCCACATGCCAGCAGCGTGGCAGTTATTGGAGAGTTTAACAACTGGGATGAGACTAGAAATTATATGCAAAGAGTAGAGCCTGAGAGTCAGGGGATATTCGAAGCATTCATTCCAGAGGCAAAAGAAGGTCAGCTATATAAATATCTTATTTATACCGAGAATGGAGAAAAGTTATACAAGGCTGATCCATATGCAACTTATGCTGAATTAAGACCAGGTACAGCATCTATTATTTACGATAATACTAAGTTTAAATGGTCTGATTCTTCTTGGATGAAACAGCGTAAATCTGGTAATTTCTGGGAAAAACCTATGGCTATTTACGAGGTTCACCCAGGTTCTTGGAAGCGTCATCCGAGACCAGAGAATGATGGTTTTTATAGTTATAAAGAGTTTGCTCATAGCATTACTGAGTATGTATTAGATATGGGTTATACTCACGTAGAGCTTATGGGTATATCAGAATATCCTTTTGATGGCTCATGGGGTTATCAGGTTACAGGTTACTATGCACCTACTTCAAGATATGGTACACCAGATGATTTTATGTACCTAATAAACTATCTTCACAAGAATGGCATAGGTGTTATCTTAGACTGGGTTCCAGCACATTTTCCTAAAGATGCCCATGGTCTTGCAGATTTTGATGGACGTCCTCTTTATGAATATGCAGATCCTAAAAAAGGCGAGCACCCAGACTGGGGTACAAAGATATTTAATTATGGAAAATCAGAGGTAAAAAACTTCCTTATAGGCAGTGCTCTTCAGTGGGTTGAGCATTATCATATTGATGGACTTAGAGTAGATGCCGTGGCTTCTATGCTATACCTGGATTATGGAAAAAAGCCTGGACAGTGGATTCCAAACGAGCATGGTGGTAATGAAAATTTAGAGGCTATAGAGTTCTTTAAGCATATAAACACACTTATTCGTGGCAGAAATCCTGGAGCAGTGATGATAGCCGAAGAATCTACAGCTTGGCCAAAGATTACAGGTGATGTAGAGGACGGAGGACTAAACTTCTCCTACAAGTGGAATATGGGTTGGATGCATGATTTCATTGATTACATGAAGCTTGATCCATATTTTAGAAAAGATAATCACAACAAAATGACTTTCGCTATGAGCTACAACGAGGCAGAAAGATATATCCTTGTATTAAGTCACGACGAGGTTGTTCATTTGAAAGGCTCAATGCTTGCTAAAATGCCTGGATTGGAAATTGACAAATACAAAAATCTTATGGCAGGTTATGCATTTATGATGGGCCACCCTGGAAAGAAACTTCTCTTTATGGGACAGGACTTTGCCCAGGGCACAGAGTGGAGTGAGGCACGTGAGTTGGATTGGTATGTTCTAGACAATCCAAACCACAGACATGTATCACGTATGTTCAAAAATCTCCTCCATATATACAGAGAGTATCCAGCTATGTACGAGCAGGATCTTTCTTGGGCAGGATTTGAGTGGATAAATGCTAATGATGGCTATCGCAGCATATTTAGCTTTATTCGCAAATCTAAGAACGGAAAAAACGATATTTTATTTGTGATAAATATGACTCCAATGGCCTATGAGGATTACCGAGTAGGTTTGCCTACTAATAAAAAAATCAAGCTTTTATTAGACAGCGAAAGTGAGGAATACGGTGGTAATGGAGGAAAAATCTCGGAAGTAATTGTTCCTAAAAAGGAGGAATGTGACGGAAGAGAATATTCGGCTGCATTTCCACTTGCACCATATCAAGTGGCGATTTTTACATACTAACTTCAAGAAATATGGGCTGTGCTTACAGCCCATTTCTTTAGTTTAGGGATTAGGAATTAAGAGATAATGGAAGATTTCAAAATAATCAGATTACCAGAACCAAGTGAAGATGAGGATTCTGCAGAAGAACCAATTTTAAAGCGAAAAGAACCAGAGGATGATTATACTCCCCCTAAGAAAAGATACATTTTCTTGATTATCCTGCTTCTTATCTCAATTGTTGCGGTTATTGTCATAAAGATAATAACTACATACGATGATTTTGAGGAGTTAAAATCTTGGGAAAGAGTGGACACTGGAGAAAGCATATATAGCAGTTTTCAGGGTAATCTGTTGAAATACAGTGGAGACGGTATTTTTTATACAGCCTATGATGGCTCATTGATATGGAATTATACCTATGACATGACAAATCCATCAATCGATACTAGTGGAACTTATATCATTGCCTATGACAAAAAAGGTAGCGAGGTAGATATATTCTCCACTAAAGGATTTGTAAATCAAATATCTACAAATATCCCGGTTGTGGATGCCAAGGTTGCATCTCAAGGTACGGTGGCACTTCTCCTTCAGGAAAACAATACAAGCTATATTCAGATGTATGACAAAAGCGGCACTCTGCTTGTTTCAGGAGAAATTCATCCTGAAAACAGGGGGTTCCCAGTTTCAATGGCTCTGTCTAGTGATGCTACAAAGCTTCTTCTTTCTATTGTAAATGTAAACGATGGGGATATTACATCAGAGCTAGTTTTCTATGATTTTACAAATGAAGGAAAAGAAGAAGTAGATAATATAGTAGCAACATACACATATATTGGCTCAATAATTCCTAAGGTAGATTTTGTAAATAAAGATAAGGCTATTGCATTTGCTGATAAAAAGATTGTTGTATTTAATAATAATTTACATGCAACAGTTGCCAAAGAGATACCTGTTAATTCAGAAATGAAGAGCATATTCTATAATGACACTCACTTTGGATATATCTGTGAAGAGGAATTATCTGATGGAAGTATTGTAAATCAGCTTAATGTATACAATTTATACGGATTAAAAACTACTACAAAAGAGATTAACGAAAGTTATTCAACTATATCGTTACTAGAAAACAATGAAATAGTAGTCAGCGATGGCAATAATATAACTCTTTATAATCTTCAGGGATTTGAAAAATTCAAATATTCATTCGATGAAAAAGTGTACATTATAGTTCCAGGAGCTACCTCACGAAAATACTACTTAGTAGAAGAAAATAAGACTTCAGAGATAGGATTAAAATAATATGGAATTACTAGAACGTTTTATAAGTAACCCGGTCTTTATTATTTTCATAGTATTGATGGCGTATTGCACTATCAAGGGAGCTATGAAAGGGATGTTGATGATTATCTATAGAATGATATCCTGGATATTCCTTATTTGCTTTATTAATTACGCCTGCGGTTTCGTAACGGATTATATTAATAATGATACAGTTATTCCTTTTGTAATCCAGGAGAAAATATCAGACCATCTTCTGGAGAAATACCAGCTTTCTGAGCAAGAGGAAGAGGGTTCCGGAGATGATGCAGTGCTTGATATAGTTCCAGCTGCAATTAAAGATAAGGTAAATGATTCTATCCAAACATCCATAGATGCAACCATTACTTTGATTTCTAAGGAGCTAAGTGATACTGCTATACATGGAATATCCATGTTAATAGCACTGATTGTAGGTACATTAGCATTGTTCTTGATAAGTAAAGTGATTAGGCTTATTGGGTTTGTTCCAGGAATAAGAGACGTAAATCGTCTACTTGGAATCATTGCTGGATTTATAGAGGGCTTATTAATTACCTGGCTATGTATGTATTTGGCAAATTGTTTTTCTACTATGGATCTAAGCATATATATAGTAGAAAAAATCAAGGTTGAACCAATACTTTCCTATATATATGAAAACAATATAATTGAAAGAATTATCGGAATATAAAGACAATAATTTTTTTGGAAAAAAGTGTTGACGAAAAGGTTTGCTGATGATATTATACTATTCGTTCCGCTGAGAGCGGTACAGCTTAGAAAACACTGAGTTTTCTAAATAAGATTTTGAAAAATAAATCAAAATAGTTGTTGACAAAAAGCGCATATCGTGATAGTATAAACGAGTTGCTGCTGAGGGCAACAACAAAATGAAGATTGATAACTGAACAGTGAAACAAACCTTGAATTAATACAAGTTTTTAAAACATGTA
>JAEEGF011239144.1_pt1 | contig 13980 bp, 10 predicted proteins | sample 9134171 | NCBI WGS metagenome assembly JAEEGF01 (sample SAMN16246542, study PRJNA631951) | gut metagenome | biome: gut microbiome; feature: rumen; material: AP-attached | host: Bos | place: Iran: Karaj | collected 2018-10
GCCGGAGCATTCTCTACGAGGCGTCCTCCCAGTCGCTCGTTCTCGGAAAGACAGCGGCGATTGTCCCCGATCTGGCGGTGTTCACGAATCTCTCCCCCGAGCATCTGGATGTCCACGGGACGATGGAAGAATACTTCAGGGCAAAGGCATCCCTTCTGCGGGGAGGAGTCCCGCAGGCAGTCGTCAACGGGGACGACCGCTGGCTGTCCGGGCTGCCGGATCTGTATCCCGGCACCTCCTTCACCGTATGCCGGGCTTCGGAGGACGGGCGCGCGGACGTGCGTGCCAAGTCGGTCCGTTCGCTCGGCGCGGACGGGATGGAATATCTGTGGATGTCCTCCCGCGCCGCCTTCCGGCTGAGAACGCCCATGCCGGGCTTCTTCTCCGTAATGAACACCATGCTGGCCGCCGCGGCCGCGATCCGGCTGGGAATCGATCCCGCCCTGATCCGGGACGCGGTCGGAGGATTCCGCGGAGCGGACGGAAGGCTGTGCCGGGTGAATGCGGGAGCGGACGGCGGAAAACCGGCGGTATTCATCGATTACGCCCACACGCCGGAAGCGGTGGAAGCGGTCCTCGGCACGGTGCGCGGTTTCGCTCCGGGTCCCGTGACGGCGGTGTTCGGGTGCGGGGGCGAGCGGGACAGGATCAAGCGTCCCGCGATGGCGCGCACGGCGGAACGGCTGGCGGATACCGTCATCGTGACCTCCGACAATCCGCGCGGGGAGGACCCGGACGCCATTTTCCGGGATATCCTCGCGGGGTTTTCCGGGAAAAAGCCCTACGCGGTCATTCCCGACCGGAAGCGGGCGATCCGGTACGCGGTTTCCTCCGCGCCTCCGGACGGAACGGTGCTGCTCTTCGGCAAGGGACACGAGAAATACGAAATCACGGCGGAGGGCATGCGGCCCTTCGATGAAGAAGCCGTCGCGCGGGAAGCGCTCGCGGAATACGGAAAAACGGCGGCGGAATAGAATAGGAATCAAGGGAAATTCAGATAAAGAAGACCGGACCGGACGGACGGGAAAGCGCGGGGAAGAACGAGATGAGCGTAGAGCTGAAGCTTAGAACATACACAGCGGCGGAAATCGCCGTGGCCGTGGGCGGAGAACTGCGGCTGTACGGCGGAGCGGACGGATCGGAGCGCGTGACGGCGGTCGCCATCGATTCGCGCGAGGCGGGAGAAGGCGTTCTGTTCGCTGCGATCAAGGGCGAGCGGAACGACGGAAATACGTTCATCCCGCAGGCGCTGGAAGCGGGGTCCTCCTGCTTCCTATGCCAGTTCGTCCCCGATGAGGCGGCGGAATCCGGAAAGCCGTTCGCCGCGGTGATCACGGAGGATACCGTCAAAGCTCTCGGGGCGCTTGCCTCCGAATACAGGAACCACACCACGGCGAGATTCGTCGCGGTGACCGGCTCGGTCGGCAAGACCACCACCAAGGAATTCATCTACGCCGTCGCGTCCGCTGCGTTCCGCGCATACAAGACGCAGGGCAACTACAACAGCATCATCGGCATGCCCCTGACGATCTTCGGCATCGGACCGGAGGACGAGGTGGTCGTGCTCGAGATGGGCATGGGCAATTTGGGGGAGATCGAAGCGATGTCGCGCATCGCCCGGCCGGATATCGCCGTGGTGACGAATATCGGGACCTCCCATCTCGCCTTCCTCGGGACGCGGGAAAATATCTGCCGCGCCAAAATGGAGATCCGCCTCGGAATGCCGGAGGACGGGATCCTGCTCCTCAACGCGGACGAACCTCTTCTCGTAGCCGAAGCCGAGCGTCTCCCGAAGCGGCCCAGAATGATGAGCGTGTACAACCATACGGGGGACTTCCGTGCGGTGAACATCCGGCAGAAGGTGGACGGCATCGTCTACGACCTGATCTACGCGAACAAGGCCGTCACGAACGTGGAGATCCCCGCGCTCGGCAAGCACAACGTCTACAATTCGCTTGCGGCCTACGCGGTCGGGACCTTCCTCGGCATGTCGGACGACATGATCCGGCGGGGACTGAAGCTGTTCGTCGGCGCGGACATGAGGCAGAAGATCTACGACGTCGGCGGCGTTACCGTCATCGACGACTGTTACAACGCCTCCCCCGAATCCATGCGCGCGGCCATCGACGTGCTGGTCTCCATGGCGGGAAAGAAAAACACCCGTCCGACGGCACTGCTCGGCGACATGCTGGAGCTCGGGGAATACTCCCGGCTCATGCACGACCAGATCGGCCAGTACGCGGCGCAGATGGGCGTGCAGAAGCTCTTCTGCTTCGGCATGACGGCGGATATCATCGCGGAAGCTGCCATCAAGAAGGGGATACGGGCGGAAAACGTGTTCGTCTGCCTTGACACGAGGGACGCGCAGGGCATGGCGGACATGATCCTCGGCGCGGTAGAACCGGGCGACATCCTTCTCGTGAAGGCGAGCCGCGCGGTGGCCGCCGAACGGGTCATCGAGTGCATGAAAAAGAGAAAAGCGAAAAAGAGAAAATAAAGGACCGGAGACCGATCCGTACATGAAGGAAGTTGAAAACCATGCGGCACAGCCTGATGTTCGCCGCCGTTCTCGCGGCAGTGTTCCTTGCGACGGTACTGATTTCTAAGAAACTGATCCCGATTCTGAAAAGCCGCAAGATGGGGCAGCGGATCCTCGAGATCGGTCCCCGCTGGCATAAGGGAAAGGAAGGCACCCCAACCATGGGCGGGATCGCCTTCATCATTCCCTCGGTCCTTGTCGGCGCGGCCGGCGTGATTTATATCTCGGTCACGGACGGACCGGCGAAGGCGGCTCCCCTCCTTTTGACCCTTCTGTTCGGTCTCTTCGGCGGGCTCATCGGCATGATCGACGACCGCGCGAAGCTGAGGAAGAAGCAGAACGAGGGCCTGACTGCGGCGCAGAAATTCCTTCTGCAGGTGCTGGCCGCCGGGATCTACCTGTTCGGCATGGCGCTCGTGCAGAGGCTCGGGGGACGTGCCCCCGCGACGGAGGTGTATTTCCCCTTCATCGGCAAGACCGTGGATTTCGGTCTGTTCTACTATGTGTGCGCGCTGCTCCTTCTGGTCGGCGTGATGAATTCCGTGAATCTCACGGACGGCATCGACGGGCTGTGCTCCAGCGTGACGCTGATCGTCGGTTTGTTCTTCGCCGTGTCCGCGTACCTTCTCGGCGGCGCGGAACCGGAAGCCGCTCCGCTGCTGCTCGGCGCGATCCTGATCGGATCCGCGGCGGGCTTCCTCGTGTACAATTTCTATCCGGCGCGGGTCTTCATGGGGGACACCGGCTCCCTCTTCCTCGGCGGACTGGTCGTCGGGGGCGCGTTCATGACGGAAAACCCGCTGCTGGTGATCGTCTTCGGGTTCTGGTATATCCTCGAGACGGCCTCCGTCATGCTGCAGGTCGGGTACTTCAAGCTGACCCACGGCAAGAGACTGTTCAAAATGGCCCCCATCCATCATCACTTCGAGCAGCTCGGCTGGTCGGAGATCAAAATCGTCGTCGTCGCGTCCGTTGTGACGGCGGTCCTTTCGGCGGTGTCCCTCCTGTGGGGACTGCGGCCGTTATAATATCCTCTATACCCGCTGCCCTGAGCGGGAAATCATCATGAAAAAGGAGGCTGCGGCGCATGAACGACGCACACGGAACCGAACGCTCGCATGCGCGGCGCAGACCGGAAAACGTATCCCGGCAGGTTACCGGGACACGGACGGGGGAAGGGCGGAACGGAAACGGGGCTCAGACTGCGGGATACCGAACCGCCGGAACGGACCGGAGCCGGACGCAGCCCGCGCAGCAGCTTCCGCAGTCCCCTCAAAACCGATACGCGCAGCCTTCGCAGCCGACGCGGCAGTCGCCTCCGGCGCAGCCTTCGCGGAATGTTCAATCAAAACAGACGGGACGCGCCGTCCCGCAGCAGACAGGGGAGGGGAACCGGAACGCCGGGTATGTCCCCGCGCGCAGGCCGGAAACCGTACGGTATGTCAACGGCGCGGCGCGTGAACGGATCGCACAGGATCGGACGGACCGCCCGGTCCGGACTGCCGCTCCTCTGACGGAACGCTCTCCGGAAAGAAACGCCGTCCGGGGGAGCGAGAGAGGGATCGCGGCGGCGGAAGAAACCGCTGACCGCGCCCGGCAGCGCGAACAGAGAAAGATCGCGCGGCGCGAGGAAGCTGCCGGACGGGATATGGTCCGCTGGGAAAAACAGGAAGAGAAAGAGGACGCGTGGCAGCAGGACATCATCCGCGTCAAGGGAGGGATCGACCGTCCGCTGCTCATCTTGGCGCTGATCCTTCTGGCGCTCGGCACGGTCATGGTGCTCAGCGCGAGCTATCCGCTGGCCGTGAGAAAAGGCAAGGACGCCCTGTACTATGCGGGACGTCAGTTCCTGTTTCTGGCGCTCGGCTTCGTCATGATGCTCCTCGGCTGGAAGCTGCCCTACGAACAGCGCGTGATGCGCCGTCTCATGCCGATCGGGGCATGGCTGACCGCTGCGGCCCTTCTCGTGGCGGTGTGCTTCATCGGCCTTTCCGAAGGCGAGGCGCAGCGCTGGATCCAGATCCCGGGCGTTCCGATCACCGTCCAGCCCTCGGAGATCATGAAACTCGCCGAGGTCATGCTGCTCGCCATGTACGCCGATCTCATGAAGGAAAAGATGGCGGGCGCGGAAAAGCGGGGGATGCGGTACCTGTACAACGTGGTGCTGCCCGGCCTGCTGGTCGGTCTCTCCTGCGGGCTCGTCATCATCGGCAAGCATCTGTCGGGGACCATGATCATCGGCGTCATCGGCCTGTGCATGGTGCTGACCATGGTCGACCGCAAATGTCCCTCCTGGTGGGCGCCCGTCACGATCGCAGTCCTTCTTCTGGCCGCAGCCGCCGCGTACATCATTGCGGTCCCGTATGCGCGGACGCGGTTCCTCGGCATCTTCTCCCCCGATTCCGACCGCTGGCAGTCCATGCAGAGCCTGTATGCCGTGGGATCGGGCGGTCTCTTCGGCGTCGGCGTGGGACAGAGCCGCCAGAAATACAGCTATCTCGGCGCGGCGCACACGGACTTCATCTTCGCCATCTGGTGCGAGGAGTTCGGATTCGTTGGAGCCGTCGCGCTGATCTGCCTGTTCTTTGCCTTTCTGTGGCGGGGATACCGGGTGGCGTCGCGCGCGAAGGACACCTTCTCGATGCTGACGGCATACGGGATCACCACCCACTTCGCCGTCCAGATCATCGGCCACATGTTTGTGGACACGACCTACGTCAATACCGGGATCTCCCTGCCGTTCTTCTCCTACGGCGGCTCGTCGCTGCTCATTCAGATGTTCGAGCTCGGCCTTCTCTTGCGGATCTCGCAGCACGATTACCGGAGCCGCGCGGAACTTGAGGAAGCGGAGCTGAGAAGACGCGCCGGACTCGACTGATCCCCTGTCCGCTTTCCCCCGGCATCCTGCCGGATTCAATTCCGGACGCCCGCCGTCCGATAAACGGAGTTCAGATATGCGCGTACTTATGACCGGCGGAGGAACGGGAGGCCATGTGAATCCCGCCCTCGCCATCGCCAATACCATAAAGCAGAACGATCCGGAAGCCGTCATCGCCTACGTCGGCACGAAGAAAGGCATCGAAAACAAGCTGGTGCCGAAAGCCGGATATCCGCTTTACTACGTGGAGGTGCAGGGCCTGCGCCGCTCGCTTTCCCCGGCCAATCTGAAAGCGGCGTATCTGGCGGCGACCTCCCCTCTGAAGGCGAGGAAAATCATCGAAGAGTTCAAGCCCGATCTTGTGGTGGGCACGGGCGGCTACGTGTGCTGGCCGGTCGTGAAGGCTGCCGCCGACATGGGCATCCCGACGGCGCTGCACGAATCGAACGCCATTGCCGGGATCGCCGTGAAGATGCTGCAGAAGCATGTGGACCGCATCTACCTCAATTTCGAAAAGACCGGCGAGAGCCTGACCTGCGACCGCTCCAAGCTCATGAAGGTCGGGAATCCCATCCTCGGCGGGTTCAGTTCGCTGACCCGGGAGGAGGCGCGCGAAAAGCTGGGGATCCCGGAGAAGTACCGGTACGTGCTGCTCTCCTACGCGGGGTCCATGGGAGCGGAAAAGGTCAACGATGCCGTGCTCTGCGTCATGCGGGAATTCACGGCGAAGCATCCCGAGGTATGGCATGTGCACGCCACCGGCGCGATCGAATGGGAGCTCTGCTCCTCCCAGTTCAGGGAGATGGGGTTAAACCGGTGCGAAAACATCGAGCTCGTGGAGTATATCTACGACATGCCGCTGAAGATGGCCGCGGCGGACCTGACGATCAACAGGGCGGGGGCGATGACCGTTTCCGAACTGGCGGTCACCGGAAAGAGCGCGATCTTCATCCCTTCCCCCAACGTGGCGGAGAACCATCAGTACAAGAACGCGAAGGTCCTGGCAGACGCGGACGCCGCCGCCCTTTTCGAGGAAAAGGATCTGACGGACGGTGCGAAGCCCCTCGTGGAAGAAGTCGCGCGGCTTTTGTCTCCGGAGGGAGAGGCGATCGCGCAGGGACGGCGGGAAAAGATCCGGCAGTTCGCCGTTCCGGATTCGAACAAACTGATTTACAACGATCTGATAAGGCTCGTGCAGGAAAAAAAGAGCCATTGACGGTAAGGGTCCGGCTGGACGGACACAGGAGGACAGGCCATGAGCGAACGACGGCAGGAAGGGCAGCCCGAGCTTCTCTTCGTATATGACCGCGTCTGCACAAAGGGCGAGAAGGACCGGGAAATCGGACGCGAATACGGCGTCGGCGTTTCCGCGGACAACCCGTCCCGCGAGCAGACTTATCGCGGTTCTTTTGCCGACGAAGGGCACCGCCGCGCCGTGGAAGCCTCCCGGGATCCGTCCTCTTCCCCGAGCCGTCCGGGAGTCACCGAGGCAAACAACCGCGCCCAGGCCGTGAAGAAGGGCCGGAGGCGCATGTCCGATACCGCCTGGTTCGGCGACCGTTACAGCACCCGCACGGGAACGTGGAATCTCGGCGCCTCCCGTCCGGGGAAATCCGGCGGGTCCTCCGCGGGAGCGCGCGCGCAGGCGTCGGCGTTTTCCGCCGAAAACCCAAAGGCGTACACCTACCGTCCCGAGAAGCCGGAGGGCGGTGAAGCGGCTGCCGAGAAACACGGCCGCCAGCATCCGGAGTGGTTTGCCGATCTGTTCACTTCGCCCGAAGAGAAGGGAAGGGAAGAACTCCGCCAGATGCGGAAAGCTGCCGCCGCACGCCAGAAGCTGCGCGAATACCGGCATGCTCTCCTGACCGCGCTGATTCTTACGGCAGTGCTGGCGCTGGCCATCGGGCTGACATACAGGATCCTGTTTGTCATCGACCGCGTGGATGTGTCCGGATCCGCCGTTTACGATGCGGAGACCGTGGGACAGGCCGCCGGGATCGAAGCCGGAGACCGGCTGTACTCCTTCCGCTCCGAGGAAAGCGTCCGGGAGATCACCTTCCGGCTGCCGTGGATCCGGTCCGCGGAGATCACGCGCTCCGCGCCGAAGGGCGTGTCCATCGTCCTGACCGACGACGAGGCGCGGTACGCCGCCGATATCTGGGGAGACACCGTCGTGCTGTCCCCGTCCCTGAAAGTCCTGTCCGTCCTGTCGGAAGAGGAAGAGGCGCCCGACGGACTGATCCGCCTGATCCTTCCGCCCGTGAAAAAGTCCGTGGCCGGGCGTCCCCTTGCCTTTGAGAGCGACCGCGCCGAACGGTATATCCGGAACGTGCTGAACTGCGCCTCCGAATCCGGTCTGACGAAGGACGGCCTTCTGGAAGAGATCGACCTTTCCTCCGAATACGAGATCCGGATGAAGGCGTGCGGCCTGTACGATCTGAAATGTGCCGGGGAAAGCGACATGACCGCGAAGCTGCGGATGGCGTACGAGATCATCGTCTCCGGCCAGCTTGCGGAGGGGATCCCGGCGTCCTTTGACCTGACGGCGGTGGACCCCGTCACCGTGATTTACGATTTTTCCGCCGCGGGATATCCGGATTGAGGTCGATTTCTTCCGATTTCGCCGCGTTCCGCCAAAAAATTTGAATAAAATTGCGAAAACCCCTTGAAAAATAATGCGCCGGGGTGTATTATATATAGTAGCGTATTATAGATTCCTGCAAGGGGACAGAATTCGTACAAGGAGGGCATCTGCATGCCGGGATTCGAAATTGACGACAACTTTGAGAGCGGTGTAAATATAAAGGTAATCGGCGTGGGCGGCGGCGGAAACAACGCAGTCAACCGCATGACCAACTCCATCAAGGGCGTTGAATTCATCGCGATCAACACCGACCTTCAGGCGCTGAACAAATCCAACGCGGACGTGCGCATTCCGATCGGCGAAAAGATCACCAAGGGCCACGGCGCGGGCTCCAATCCCGACGTCGGCATGAAGGCCGCCGAGGAGAGCGAGGAAGCCATCACCGCCGCCCTCGAAGGCGCGGACATGGTCTTTGTCACCGCGGGCATGGGAGGCGGCACCGGCACCGGCGCGGCTCCCGTCGTAGCGCGGATCGCCAAGAATATGGGCATCCTCACCGTCGGCATCGTGACCAAGCCCTTCGGTTTCGAGCAGAAGAAGCGCATGGATCAGGCAGAAGCCGGTATCGAAAAGCTCAAGGAGTTCGTGGATTCGCTCATCATCATTCCGAACGAAAAGCTGAAGGACGTCGGCGAAAAGATCACGCTCATGAACGCGTTCCAGGTCGCGGACGACGTATTGAACCACGGCGTGAAGAGCATTTCCGAGCTCATCAACATTCCCGAGTTCATCAACCTTGACTTCGCGGACGTGACCTCCGTCATGCTCGACGCGGGATACGCCCATATGGGCATCGGCGAAGCGTCCGGCAAGGACAAGGCCGTCGAGGCCGCGAAGGCTGCGATCACCAGCCCGCTGCTCGAAACCACCATCACCGGTTCCAAGGGCGTGCTCATCAGCATCACCGCGTCCCCGGACATCACGCTGGACGACATCACCGTCTGCTCCGACCTGATCTCCTCCGAAGCCGCGGAAGACGCGAACGTCATCTGGGGCGCCGCGTTTGACGAGACCCTCGAGGACACGATGAAGGTCACCATCATCGCCACGGGCTTCCAGAACAAGAACGAAGCGGACAAGACCTTCTCCAAGCGCGAAACCGTTCATCCGGTGGCCTCCGGCCGCAAGACTCCCGACGGAACGAAGCAGGTGAACGTCAACAAGCCCGCCGGATCCGCCGCGAAGCCGCAGGACAAGAAGCCCGCGAATGAGGACGAGGCGCCGATTTCCGACGAGGATTTCAACGAGATTTTGAAGATGCTGAACGCCGGCAAGAACCAGAACGCCGGGAACAACCAGAGATATTGATCCGAAAGAGGATTTCGGAAGGGAAAACGCGAAACGCGCTTTCCCTTCTTTCCTTCCTCCGCATATTCAGAAAGGCAGGCTATTATGATCCGCACCGTTTCCTTCGGCAGCTTTCCCCTTCCTCTCTCCACCGTCTGTCTCGGGACTTCCCGGTTCGGCACGGAGGAGTGCGGGGAAGAGAAATCCTTCGGCTTGCTGGACCGCTATTACGCGATGGGCGGCCGCTTTCTCGACACCGCCAACGTGTACGGGCGGTGGTCCCCCGGAGGACGCAACCGCTCCGAGCTGACCATAGGGCGCTGGCTGAAATCCCGCGGGATCACGGATATGATCGTCGCCTCCAAATGCTGCCACTACGCGCCGGAGGCGCACGACGTCAGCCGTGTGAACCGGGCTTCGGCGGAGGCGGATCTGGAACAATCGCGCCGCTCGCTCGGGCTGGACGTGATCCCCCTGTACTATACGCACCGCGACGACCCGGAAACCGATATCCGCGTTATTGTCGACTTCCTCTGCGATATGGTGAGTTCCGGGAAAATCCTCCGCTTCGGCCTGTCCAATTACAAAGCGGACCGGGTGCGCGGCGCGCTGGAATATCTCGGAAAGGACGGACCGTCGTACCTTGCCGGCGTATCGAACGAACGCAGTCTGCACGCGGAATGCCTCACGGCGGATGCGGGCGGGGAACGGGAAGCGCCCGACGGTATGGTCACCACCGGACAGGCGCTGAGGAAGCTGCATCGGGAGGAAAACCTTCCCCTTTTCGCGTTCGCGGCGGCCGGGGGCGGATTTTACGCGAAGCTCGCGGACGGCAGGATCCCGCCCGAAAAGGCCGGGCCTTCCGACAGGCGGGTTTCGGAGGAGCTTGCGGGGATCTGCGCGGAGCACGGGGTGTCCCCCTTCGTCCCGTCGGTTGCGTGGGTGCTCCGTTCCGGGCTGCCCTCGATCCCGATCGTCGGCGTGTCGGACGGGAGCCAGCTGGAGGAGTTCGAGGCGATCTGTGCATGGAAGGAGGATCTGTCCGGGCTCGGGCCTTTGAGGTAAAGAAGGAGCTGTGTCCCTGCGAGGGACAGCAGCTTTTTGAAAGGCGAAGCCTTTCTGGTCTTTTGCCCTGTGCGGGCGGCACGGGGAACCATCTCAGGCCGAAGGCCCTGAGCGAAGTAAAGAATCCGTTCTTTTCTTCTTTTTGGAAACAAAGGCTTCGCCTTTGTAATTTATTATATCCGCTGTGCGCGGTGCACCGGGGAGGACCAGCTCTGGCCGCAGGTCCTCCCCGGAGGTCCTTTGGCCCGATGGCATAAACCACAGCTCGTTCTTTCAGTCAAAATTGAACGTTCAGCTAATAAGGCATCGCGCGGACTGTGTTCGGCCAGCTGAAACATGCAAAAAAGACCGCGAGCGATCTTTTTTGGCCTAAAGGCGGCGATCGAAACGCGCAGATATGGGTTGGGGGCAGAACTTTTCCGTGTCTTGTTCTGAATAAAGTACAGTCGAACGATATGGATACAACCCGAACGGTTTTCGATCGTACGGTTCGTGCGGCATGCGGGTTTGAATCTGAGCATGTGCGCGAAGACGCAGTTGATTTTTCAACTGCACGAATGCACGTCCGTGATATGCGCGTTTCGACTGCTGACCGGGAAATGTCAGCCGCCGCCTTTAGGCCGCAAAAACCCGTCGCAGACGGTTTTTGCGCATGTTTCAGCTGACTCCACCAGTCCGCCTGCCGACCGGGAAATGTCGGCGCGAAGTCTTTTAGCTGGACAATCAAATCCAGCTGAACGGCCGAACTGTGGTTTACGCCATCGGGCCGGGGACCTCCTCCGGAGGGGGACGGCCTGAGTTCCCCTCCGGAGCGCCGCCCGCGCAGGGCGAAAGAACTGAAAGGCTTCGCCTTTCAAAAAGTCCGCCGTCCGCCCGGCGTCGGCTTTTCCGAGCGCCATGGAACTTGGCCTTCAGCCAAGTTCCGCGCAGGACATTTATTGAGATTCGAAAGGCGCAGCCTTTGTTTCCTTACTTTTTCTTCGCCTTTTTGATCCCGACCGCTACGAGCACGGCGGACAATGCCGCGCCGATACCGCCGACCGCTGCGATTTTGACGGCCTTCGATTTCTTTTCCGCACGCTTCCGCCTTTCCGCCAGGCTCTGACCGTAGAGCCAGTCGATGTTGTCGCGGTCCTCGTAGACCTTGTCCCAGATGCCGTGTCCCTCGCCGTCGAATTCCGTGTACTCAACGAGGGTCCCCCCGGCTTTCCGGATGGCGGCGAACATCTGCCTGGATCCGGATACCGGAACCGCAGCGTCTTCGGAGCCGTGGAAAATGCGGATGGGGATCCGCTTCAGAAGAGCAGCGTAGGACGGATCGCCGCCCCCGCAGACGGGCATCCCGGCAGCGAACCGCGCGCCGTGGCGGGACAAAAGATCCCACGTCCCGAATCCGCCCATGGACAGCCCCGTCACATAGATGCGGTCGTCGTCCACGTTGTAGAAATCCCGGCACTCGTCGATCAGCATGCACAGCGTTTCCAGTCCGGGGCTTTCGGGCGTGTCCTCGATGCTGTAGTTCCCCTTTTCCCAGGGCTGGAGGACCCACTGGCTGTCCTCGGGGCACTGGGGAGCGAGCACGATGGAGTCGTACACCGGGGAACCGGGATCGTTGAAGAAATACTGCATGTGGATCAGCTGACGCTCGTTTTCCGTGCCGCGCTCACCCGCGCCGTGCAGAAAGACGAGGAGCGGATACCGCTCGCCGCAGTCGTAGTTTTTCGGAATGTAGATCCGGTAGGGAAGCTTGAATCCGTTGTTCTCGAAACAGCGGGCGGTGAAAATGTCGCCGACCTTCGCGGCCTGCGTTCTTTTGACGTTTACCATACCACCTCCGCGCGCCGTGCGCTCAGAACGTGACCTCGCGGCCGCAGTCGCTGGAATCGTAAATTCCCTGCATCAGCTTGGAGGTCAGGATGTTGCGGTCGATGTGGCTCGGGAGCTTTTCTCCGGTCTGCACGCAGCGGACGAACGCGTTGATCTCGTTCTGGAACATGGGAGTGCTCTCGTATTCCGGCTTGTAGCTGTAGAGCTTGCCGTCCTTCGTCGTGTAGACGGTGAAGTCTCCGCCGTACTTCAGACGGATGCCGCCCTTCGTGCCGAGGAAGTCGATATACTGTTCCGCGACGCCGATGTTCTGCGCCCACGCGCCGTTCAGGGTGATCGTGGGGCCGGACGTACGGACGAACGCCGTGACGGAGTCGTCCACGTCGTAGGTGCCGTTGAGGTCCTTGGTGTTTTCCGCCCACATGCCCTCGTAGACGTAATTCTTCATATCCACGCCGAGCTTGCAGAAGGCCTTGCCGGACACGGTCTTCGGCTCCGGGTCGCCGGTGCAGTACATGACGATGTCGAGGTAGTGGACGCCCCAGTCGATGAGCGCGCCGCCGCCCGCGATCTCCTTCGTGGTGAACGCGCCGCCGAGGCCGGGAATGGACCGGTGCGCGCGGAAGGAGACGTACACGTGATAGACTTCGCCGAGCTCGCCCGCGTCGATGATCTTCTTGATCTCGTTCACGGCGGTGTTGAAGCGGTTGACGACGCCGATGTTCAGCGTCAGGCCGGTCTCGTGCTGCGCCTGCTGCATGGTCAGGGCTTCCGCGTAGGTGCGCGCGGCGGGCTTTTCGCAGAGAACATGCTTGCCGGCTTTCAGGGCATCGATGGCGATGATGGGGTGCATCTTGTTGGGGGTGCAGACGGAGACCGCGGTGATTTCCGGATCCGCCAGCACGTCGTGATAGTCCACGACCGCGATGCCGCAGCCGTATTTTTCAACCGCCGCCTGCGCTCTTTCGGGAATGATGTCGCAGAAATACTTGATCTCCGCGTCGGGGCAGTTCAGATAGGAAGGAATATGCGCGGAATTCGCAATGGTTCCGCAGCCGATCACGCCGACTTTGATCATGGTGTTTTCTCCTTAGGATGGATGAATTTGTTTCACGTGAAACATACGGGCGGAACGATTCCGCTCTCCGACCGTATTATAGCACAGAACGCGGAAAAATACAACAGGAAAAACGCGATCTTTGCGCAGGGCGGAGGAAAAGGCGGTGTTGACAGACGCGGGAATCTGTGATAAGATAACGGCGGGGGTGAGAGAGTTGCTGTACTGTGAAAAATGCAGGACCGCGTTCGATGGGGACCTCTGTCCCGTATGCGGAAGCCGGAAAAGAACGCGTCCGGTCCGGGAGGACGATCTCTGCCGTCTGACGGAGGTCGACATGATCTGGAGCGAGGTCGCGGAAGACGTGCTAAAGGAAAACGAGATCCCGTATCTCATCAAGGGGAGGCTGGGCGCCGGTCTGGCGGTCTACGTCGGGCAGATGTTCGAAAAGAACATCTTCTACGTGCCGTATGAAAAGCTGGAGGAAGCGCGCGAGCTGACGGAGAGGATCTTTGCGGAAGCGAAGGAGGAGCCTGCCGAAGCGGAAGAAGCGGAAGAACCGGCGGAGCCGGAAGAAGAAAAAGACGAAGAATAAGCAAAAAGGCTCTGTCGCAAAACAGGTTCAAAGCGATCCAAGCCCAGAAGCAGGAACCAAAGGCGACAAATCTCCAAAAGACGAATAA
>JAEEGF010443388.1_pt1 | contig 13979 bp, 15 predicted proteins | sample 9134171 | NCBI WGS metagenome assembly JAEEGF01 (sample SAMN16246542, study PRJNA631951) | gut metagenome | biome: gut microbiome; feature: rumen; material: AP-attached | host: Bos | place: Iran: Karaj | collected 2018-10
TTGCAAAATATAGTATTATTTTGAAAAACGCATAATAAATAGGAAGACAGATGTCACGCGAAAAAGTCGTTTGACATCTGTTTTTTTAGTATTCATGCGGGTTTGTGATGTGGTGAGGGGGTCAGCGCAAAATAGTTTTATGTACTTTTCACAAAAATGAAAAACAGTATTTACAAATTTCTCCAAATATGATTCAATCATAACCGTTCTGCACAAGTCATCCTACATGACCGAGTTTCTCTCGATCTGTAGCGTGAGAGTTCATCTCATGCGGTTTCCTACATGCACTTAGAAGAAAGGAGCAGTTCATATTTTATTTTTGACAGTTATATTGACACTTGCAGTTATCGAGGATCTCAAAACCGATAAGGTATCAAATCTATTCCAACTTACAGCATTCTGTTCTGGATTGTTGTACGGGCTTTGTTCTTATGGCCCGAATGAATTGAGAAAACATATAATCCTACTTTTGGTAGTTTTCCTGGCAGGGCAATTATTATTTTGGACGAAGGCTCTTGGCGCAGGGGACATCAAGCTATGGATGTGTAGCTCATTATTTATGTCAAGGGATGATGTCTTTCCCTTTTTGGTTGGAGCGCTGGTTTTGGCCATCTTCATTGGATATGGAAAAAGAGTATTTCGTTTTCGGTATTATCCGGGACGTGTGCACTTTACAGTGCCAATGCTGGGAAGCCTGTTATGGCTTATTTTCAGTAAAGTATGAAAGAAAGGTGAATCGTAGAGAAATGAGAACAAAACCGATACTAACAATTTGTGACGGAGAAGCAGTTTTTACAGAAAAACTGGCAGATGTGTTTCGAGGGAAAAAAGAGTTACCCTTTGAGATTTATGAGTTCACAAATAAAGATGCTTGCAAGGAATTCTGCCAAAATAATCGGGTAGATATCGCAATCATCTCAGAACAAGACATTTTTGACAGTATAGAGGAGATGAGGATACCACTGATTTTGGTATTGCAAGAGAGCGGAAACGGACAGTACCCGGAGTTCGCAACAATCAGAAAGTTTCAGTCAGCAGGAGCGATTTATCGTGAGGTTATGGATGCGTATGCAAAACTGGACACATCTATTGTACCGATGCAATCTATGACGAGAGAACCTAAGTTAATTGGTGTCTATTCTCCCGTCCATCGGTGCTTACAAACTACCGTAGCTATGACGATGGGCCATGTATTCAGTCAGACAGGAAGGACTTTATATTTGAATTTCGAGTGCTTCTCAGGATTTGAAATGATTATGGGAGATCGAATGGCGGGCAACCTGACGGATCTTATGTACTACTATGGTTGTGCAAAAGAAAAGCTCTCTTATCACTTGGAAAGTGTTGTGAGATCTGTAGGAGGTCTCGATATGATTCCACCGGGAAACGGCTGGTTTGATTATGAAAGTAAGCCGGTCACCTTTTGGAAGGATTTCATTGTAGAAGTTGCAAAAGCAGGAAATTATGAGTACGTAGTACTAGACTTGACAGAACAGGTGCGCGGGCTATTCGACATTTTGAGAACATGCGACAAGGTATTTATGATTGGTCGTGATGATCCTATGTCGAAGGCCAAAATCGCACAATATGAATTGGTGCTTAGTAGCCGGGAATATCAGGATGTTATGGACAAAACGCAAAAAGTAAAAATGCCTCAGATTATGAACTTGGGCAGCGTATTTGAGAACATGTCCAATCCGGAACTGGTAACCTATGTAAAAACCCTCATTCGTGAGGAGAAGTAAATGAACGAGAAGAAAAAAAGAATACAGGAAAGTCTTTTTTCTAAGCTGGATTTCACAAAGGAATTTAGCGATGAGGAAATCTATGATTTGATTGATGCAGAACTCTTTGCTTTTTCAAAAAATGAGTACATCAGCCTAGAAGAAAGACAAAGCATTCGTACAGAAATATTCTATGCAATGCGTAAGTTGGACGTGCTGGAGGAACTTCTGGCCGATCCGTCCATCACAGAAATTATGATTAACGGTAAGGATGCCCTTTTTGTAGAAAAAGAGGGCAGACTTACAAAATGGAATCGCGGTTTCGATTCCGAGGAAAAGCTTTACGACATTATTCAACAAATTGTATCTAACTGCAATCGCGTCGTAAATGAGTCGTCCCCTATAGTGGATGCTCGTCTGGCAAATGGATCAAGAGTGAACGTGGTATTAAAACCCATCGCACTCAATGGTCCAATCGTGACAATTCGTCGCTTTCCAGATAAACCGTTAACAATGGATCGTTTGATATCCATTGGTGCACTAACAAAAGAACTAGCTGAGTTTTTACAGAAGTTGGTCATCGGAGGGTACAACATTTTTGTATCCGGAGGAACGGGCTCTGGGAAAACAACATTTTTGAATGCGCTTTCTAATTACATTCCTAGCGATACCAGAATGATTACGATTGAGGATTCCGCGGAACTTCAAATCCAAGGAATAGAAAACCTCGTAAGGCTTGAAACTCGAAATGCAAATGCTGATGGGGCAGGAAAAATCACAATCCGTGATTTGATAAAATCTGCTCTGCGTATGAGACCGGACCGAATTGTGGTGGGAGAAGTACGAGGAGATGAAGCGATTGACTTACTACAAGCTATGAATACAGGACACGATGGTTCTCTATCTACAGGTCATGCCAACACGGCAGGCGATATGATTGCCAGATTGGAGACTATGGTACTGATGGGAATGGAGATTCCCATTCCTGCAATCAGACAACAGATTGCTTCTGCTGTAGATATTATTGTTCATTTAGGGAGACTGCAGGATAAAAGCCGAAAGGTACTGGAAGTATCAGAGGTGATAGGGATGGAGAATGGCATGGTGAAACTGGCACCGCTGTATCAGTATGATTATGACCTTGGAAAAGTGGTAAAAAGGGGGGAGCTAACCCATGTTGGAAAACTTCAGGCAGCAAATCTGGTATTGGATTGATGTGCTTGTATTAGACTCATCTGTTTGGTCTAGAAAAGAAAAGCTAAAATCCTATGTGTGTGCCCTTGGAGTGATGTTGTTTTTTGCTTATTTCTTTTACCGGAATTTCTTGGTAGCAATTCTGCTATTGCCGGTAGGATTCCTTTTTCTAATGGATAAGGCAAAGAATGATCAGAGAAAAAGAAAGGCGAAACTTAGGCTTGCTTTTCAAGATATGCTTCAGGCTTTAGCCTCCGGCCTTCGGGCGGGATATGCAGTGGAGAATGCATTCAAAAATGCATATCAGGAAATGCATATGTTGTATGGAGAAGAAGCGGATATATGCAGTGAAATGAGATTGGTACTGGCAGGTATGAAAAACCAAATACCAATAGCGAAACTGATGCAAGATTTTGCAGAACGAACAAAATTGGAGGAAATCCAGGAATTTGCGGATGTATTTGCTATTGTGAGAAAAAGCGGTGGAAACCTGCCGGAAATCATCGATGAAACAGCCGGTGTGATAGGAGACAAAATAGCAGTTGAACAGGAAATAGAAGTTATGATTGCAGCGAAAAAAATGGAACTGCTGATTATGAACGTGGTGCCTTTTTTCATTGTTTTCTATATTGAATTCACATCCCCTGGCTTTTTCCATACGCTGTACGAAGGCATCGTGGGGCGTGGCATTATGACGCTGGCCATGATAATCTACCTTGCTGCTTACTATCTGGGTTCAAAGATGGTGAGGGTTGCGGTATGAGAATAGAGGAATTTGCGCGCTATCTATACAGCGCCATAAAGAATCTTGATAAAAGACATCTGCTTTTCCGAGAACAGGTGAAGAAGGATATGATTTTACTTCACCCGGGAGAGTGGAAAAAAGAAACAGAACGATTTCAAGTAAAGAAAATACAGATGCTTATCTTAGTGCTGGCTGCAGGCGTGCTGCTTTCCGTATTGCTCTTTATCAGTGAAAGGACGGATACGGTTTTGAAAAAAGGTGCCGTAATCGATAGACCAAAGGAAGGTAAGGTAACCTACACTTTGGAAGCAGATATGGGAGAAGAAAAGCAGGAACTTGCGGTAGAAGTCGGTGAAAGAATTTGGACGAAGGAAGAGGTGGAGGAGTGCTTTGAAGCCTTTCTGGAGAAAATGGAAAAAGAGCTGCTTGCTGACAATAAAAGCAAAGAGCACGTAACGGAGCCGCTTCGATTTATGACAAAGGTGCAAGGGTACCCTTTTACGGTTGCCTGGGAGTGCGACGATTACAGCTTGATTCAGAGCGATGGGAAGCCGGTATACGAAAACATACCGGAAGACGGAATCTGGACTACGGTGTACGCAAAGATTACCTATGATGGCATGGAACGAAGTCATCCTGTGACAGTTTGCTTGACGCCCAAAGTGCTTTCTCCGTTGGAAAAGCAGGAAGAAGTACTGCGACAACACCTGGCATTAAGCGATGATGCATCCAAGTACGATGAAACCTTGCCGCTGCCGATTATGGTGGATGGCACAGAGATTACGTGGAAAGAAACAAGAGAGTATACGTTCCTATACGTGCTACTAGCGGGAATCGGAATTGCTATTTGCTTGTTTTTTATCAAAGATAAAGATTTACACGATGAAATTGCGGGAAGAGAGCGGGAATTAGTGGATGCGTATCCCGGATTTCTCAGCAAACTGACTGTGTATTTGGTTGCAGGCATGCCGGTACGTAGCGCCTTTAAGAAAATGGCGATGGATATGGGCAGGCAGAAAAGCTTTTTAGCACTTGAAATGAAGATAGCCGTACGTGAAATGGAAAGTGGGATACCGGAACTAGAGGCGTACAGGCGATTTGGAAACAGATGCCAGAATAGTCGCTACATGAAATTTGCCACTTTATTGACGCAAAATGTGAAGGCGGGGAGTAGCGGACTGAAGCAGCTTTTAAAGCAAGAGGCGAGATTGGCACTGGAAGAACAAAAGAACGATGCAAGAAAGAGGGGAGAAGAATTATCTTCTAAACTTCTGGTACCTATGATGATGCAACTATTCATCGTTATGGTGATGATTATGATTCCGGTATTTTTATCGTTTTAGAGAAGGAGATTTGTTATGAAAACAAAAGCAAGAGAATTGAAAACCAGAATGACTCTTATGGGAGTTCAGGTAAGGGATACAGTATGCAGGAAGGGGATTGTGAAGACGGCAAAAGATGGTCTTGCACGATTTGCACGAGAGGAAGATGGCATGGGCACCGTGGAAATCATATTAATTATCGTGGTGCTGATTGGCCTGGTACTAATCTTTAAAAATCAGATGACATCCATCGTTAACAGTTTATTCCAGAAAATCAGCTCTCAGACGAGCCAGTTCTAAATGAAGGGCTCGGTTACCGTCTATCTCACGCTTTCCTTAGGGGTACTTCTGAGCCTAGTGATGACATTGGTTGGGGGAGCTTACCGCAATACAATACGCTGCGAAGGCGAAATGGCGGTGGATACAGCCATGTATTCTGCCTTAGCGGAGTATCACCGGGAAATGTGGGAAAGATACGATTTGCTGCTGGTGGATATGTCCTATGGATGCGGCAATCCAACGCCTGTCAATCTACAAGAGCATATTAGGGAATATGTGAATCGGAATCTTCCTGATACATCTTTGCTGTCTGCTGAAGCCGGACAGATTACCATGGATAGTTATGCTGCTATGGCTGACGAGGCGGGGGAGGTGTTGAAGAAGGAAATCATCTTGGCGGAAAAAGAACTTATGGGCGTAGAAGAACTGGAACAACTTGTGGGCTGGACAGGAGATCTGTTTCAAAGCAAGGATTCTGTCATTACGGACATGAGTGCAGAATGGGAGCAGAACCAAAACACCATTGCGTCTACTCCAAACCCGAAGAAAAAAACGGGTGAACACAAGGACGAAAACACCGGTGAGATGGTGGAAGACTTTGAAGAAATTCCAATCGAAAACCCCGGAGCAAACATGTTTCAAAAAAAGACCTGGGGAATGGCTGCCGGTCTTTTGCCAAATGATGTGGAAATCTCCAAGGCGATAATGAATCCCGATGCATGTCCCAGTCTGCGAGTGGACAAGGTACAAGGCACAGGAGTGGCGTCTGCCTATCTGAGAAATGAGAATCTGGTGACAAACATAGCGGAAGAAGCGCTCTATCAAAAATACTTGTTTGATCACATGGGAAGATACGGAGCAGTATTACAAGGCAGTCAAATGCAGTACGAACTGGAATACATTTTGTTTGGATTACCTACGGATGAAGAGAATTTGAATGCTGTGGTGAATCGATTGCTTATCATGAGAGAGGCTGCCAACGTAATCTATTTACGGAGTGATCCACAAAAGATGGCGGAGATCAACGGAATCGCTACCGGGCTTTCGGCTGTTATGGCAGCTCCTGAATTGCAACAGGTGATAGCAACTTCGATTTTATTTGCCTGGGCTTTTCTGGAAAGCATGCTGGATGTAAAGGGATTGCTGGCGGGGGACAAGGTTCCGCTGCAGAAAACAGCAGCTTCCTTTCAAAGCAGTTTGTCCAATGCAATTGCAGGGAACACGCTTGGAAGTTATCAAGGCGATGGGTCTGGCTTAGACTACGCAGGATATTTGCAAATACTGCTTATGCTGGAGTCCCCAACGTTAAAACTGGCCAGGACTATGGATATCATGGAGATGGACATGAGACTGACAAGCGGCAATGAGGCGTTTCGCCTTGATGGTTGTGTGAATGATTTTAGCGCAACTGTAGAAATCGAATCGGCAGGCGGATACCGTCTGAAAATAACTAGAGAATACGGGTATTACTGATACACAAAATCCTACCGGCAGGTGGGCGGAAATATGTGGCTTTTTGTAATAAAGTATTTCTTTCCGGGGGCATTTATGCAATTAGAATATAAAAAAACAAAAGGCCATGTATTTCCGCTTTCCTGTTTGAATAGGAAAGGCGGAAAAGGCATGAAAGCTTCCATTACGCTGGAAGCATCAATCGTGTTACCAATTTTTCTGTTTCTGTTCTTGAATCTGGTAACTGTAATGGAAATCTATAGATCCCATGCCTTAGTTTCAACTTCGCTATGGAAAAGTGGACGAAATTTAGCGATGTACACCTATCTGTATAGACAGGCGGTTCCGCAGGGAGACGATGATTGGCAAGAAGTTCTTGATATGGCAGCAGGTATCGCTGCTTCAGAAGGGTACGTGAGGTCTGTCATAGTAGATGACATGCGTCACGTAGATGGCCCAAAACAAATGACCGGGCTTTCTGATGGACGGTTCAGCCTTTTCAAATCAGGTATTGAAAAGGGAGACATCATTCATTTACAAGTTACCTATGGTGTGCTACCACTGGTGCGAGCTTACCCGGGCCTTATTTCTGTGCAAAAAGCAAGTTTCTATGGTCATGCCTTTACAGGCTATGATATCACGCACCAAGGCTCGGTAGATGGTGACCCAGATGTGGAGTATGTCTATATTACTCCGCAAGGGTCCGTTTATCATAAGAATCCAAATTGCACCTACTTAAAACCAAAGGTGACTGAAGTGGAGGTAAAAAGCCTACCCGGCATGAAAAATGCTTCGGGGGAAGGGTATAAGAACCCATGCCGTTTTTGCCATGGCAGTGGGGATGGCAGGTCGTATTACATCACGGAATACGGAGATGTATATCACACCAAGCCGGATTGCAACGCCATTCATCACGACATCATCAGAGTTTCGATTCTGGATGTGGGAGGTAAAGGCCCCTGTAGTAAATGTGGAGTGTAAATATGTACATTGTTTTTTTGATTTATCTAATCATTTTGTCCGCTATCGATGCGAGAAAAAGAGAATTTTCGATGTTTTTTTGCATAGCAGGTTTCCTGCTGGCAGTGATTTGCTTGTGGAGTCGCCCTGACAAGGAGTGGTTAAGCATTTTGTTTGGGTTGATTCCGGGAGCAATGCTGCTGATTGTAGCGGTTTTGACAGAAGAAAAAATAGGAATAGGCGATGCAGTTGTCGCTTTATTAATAGGATTAGCATATCCGTTTGAGAAGGTTTTTGTGGCTGTTATGGTGGCCTTTCTTGGAGCGTTTCTTGTTTCGCTCGTATTGGTTGTACTGAAAAAAGCAGGAAGAAAGACGCAGATGGCGTTTGTCCCATTTCTGACTATGGGAGTGCTCTGTGCCATGATAGGAGATAAAGTGCTATATGTGTAGACGGGTGGTAAAAGGCTACATGACGATTGAAATGACCTTGATTATGCCGGTGGTACTGTTCGTGCTTACGTTTGCGATTTCGCTGACGTATATGGAATACGACCGATGCATTATAGATGAAGATTTGAGGATTGGTATAGCCAGATACAGCAATATAAGCGGCTTTCGAACAGATTACCGTCCGGAGGATGCGGTTAACAGCAAATCCCTCTATTGGAGTGGAGATGAACTTGTGTCTATGAACGGAGAAACACCGATGTTTAGCGGGAGCCTTTTATCGGTGTCGGCCAGTGCAGATGGGGAATTACGAAATCCGCTGGCAGGTTTTTTTTCTCAAATGGGATTGGAAAAGCATTTTTCCGTACATAGCAGTTGGGAGACGCAGAGGTACAGACCTGCGCAATTTTTATGGAAGTGTAGGAAGGTAGAAAAACTTGGAAAAAAATTACATAACTGAATTGGGCAAGAAATACGTATCGTTTTCGTACGAGGAAGAGGATTACTCTCTCAGAATGTTGACGGAGAATAAAATACCCGGATGCTTGACAGCACAAATAAGACATTTAAATGGCAGCAATTGTCTTTACTATGATGTCACCGGGCTTATGTCTTTGGATGATCTGTATGGCGTAAAAGAAATGAGTGGCGAAATGTGCAAAACACTGCTGGAAAAAATAGTGGAGACAAAGAAGGAACTCCTGGAGTATTTCCTTGAGGGAGCCTCTTTATGCATGGACCCTACTTTCATATTTTATGATGTGAAGGAAAAACGCTTTTGGTTTATGGCTTTGCCTGCTCAGTATTGGGAAAGAGGGGAAGAAGACAAGACATTGATTAACTTTGTGGTTGATCATTTGGAACATAAAGATGTAGCTTTGACAGAAAAGATTTATACCATTTACAGAGATATTTATAGAGGTGCACCGCTGGATGTCTCCGGATTACAGGAGCTGTCTATTGCCAAGGAAGCAAAGGTGGAGCATAAAGAACCCGTGGTGACGCAGATAGAGCCGCTGCCTGTGGAAGAAGAATATCCTGCCAAGGCGGCTGGTGAAGCAGGAGACCAACTGGAGCATCGCCAGCAGAGGAGCCGAAAAGGTGTGGAATACATGCTTTTGCTGACGGTACTGGTTGTTGTTGGAGCGCTATGCTATTACATGGGACTATCACTTATTTCGTTTATAGGCTTTGCTTGTATGGAGGCTGGCGGATATGGTATCTATAAGTATTTCCAGGGGAAACATCCTGAGGCTGTAGACTACAAGATAGAGACGGAAAGCCTTCCGCCTGCGCCGGTATTAGCAGATGCGCCTCCGGTTTATCAGGAAGATTTGGATCTGGATGCAACAGTGTACGAGGAAATTGAAGTACAGGAGGAATATGCTCTGTATCCGGTTGGTCACAAAGGAGAACCAATACAAATCACTCACTTCCCGTTTACGTTGGGAAAGGCGAAGGAGTTCTGCGACTATGTTTTGACTGACAAAGGTGTGAGCAGAGTGCATGCAAGATTAACCCGGGGACAGGACGGAGTCGGCGTTTATCTAGAGGACCTGGATTCTACAAATGGAGTATATCATAATGGATTTCGTATATTAGTGGGAGAAGAAGTGCTGTTAGAACCGGAAGATGAGATCCAAATCGGTAAGTTTCGCTTTATATATCGATAATGTTATAATTAATCTGTATGGATAGATTACAGACACTACTTATTGAAAACGGATATCAAAAGTTAGAATCTGCCTTACCGCAGGTTACTTTCTTTTGCAAAATGATAGACACCCAGATGATCGGCCTGTGCCTTATAAAACAGGCAGGATTGGACGGTGTCACCAAGGAAGAAGTAAGCCGCTGTCACGAATCGCTGAAAAGAGCAATTCGTGATAGGGGCATTCTTGCGTGCAGAATATTGAACTGCGTGGTGACGAACCAGCCTAGTCGAGAGAGAAATCTTGTTGTGTCAATCAGCCCCTGTTGGTTGGTTGATGCGGAATCCAAGCAGCTTATGATTTATGAAAATGAGCCGGAGGATTTCTTTGACATGAAGGAGCTCATCGAGGAAGCCCTTCTGGAAGATGATGGTAGGGGAATCTATGTGCAAAGCGAGTATGTTCCGTTTGTGACATTGGCGCTTGTATGCCTGAACACACTTCTGTTTATCATCTGTGCAACCACCGGCCAATTGTTATATAATATAGGGGATTTTAGTGCGCTGGATTTATTGGATATTTCCAGATGTTATAGGCTTTTTACATCCATGTTTCTTCATATCAATGTGACACATCTTGCGGGCAATATGGTTCTGCTGTTGGCTTTGGGTCGTATGATTGAGAAGTTTTACGGACATGGAAAGTATTTTGCTTTATATATGCTGAGCGGCATCTGCGGCTCTTTGTTCTCTGCGGTTTATGACTTTGTTATGAGAGATTTTACGCATTCCATTGGCGCCAGCGGAGCAATCATGGGCCTCGTAGGTGCTATGGTGGCTTTGCTTGCCTGGTTTAAGGGCAAATACAATGAGATTACATTGCCGAAAATCGTATTTGTGCTTTGCTATATTCTCTATGAAGGATTTCGCGGAGATAATGTAAACAATATGGCACATATCGGTGGTGCTGTCGGCGGATTTGTTATTACTATGTGCTATCTACTATGGTGCAGACGTTTGAGCAAACGGGGAGGAAGAAGAAATGAGGATTAATATCTACTACGGCGGACGTGGCTTTATCGATGATCCCTCTTTATACGTAATTCATAAGATGCAGTCTGTGCTGGAAGAGCTGAATGTGCAAGTGCAGATTTATATGTTGCAGGAGCAGAAAAATGTACTAACCTCCTTGCCGCAGACTTTGAAAGAATGTGATGGAGTGATTTTGGCCACTACCGTGGAGTGGTTTGGCATTGGCGGCCATTTACTACAGTTTTTGGATGCGTGTTGGCTGTACGGGGACAAGGAGAAGATTAGCAAACTCTACATGTGCCCCATCGTGATGTCCACAACTTACGGAGAACGTAAGTACAAGACAGAACTTGAGACAGCGTGGGAAACCCTAGGAGGTCCACTTGCCAGCGGATTGTGCGGATATGTACCGGACGCTGTGGCACTGGAAATGAATGACAGCTATACAAGACTGATTGAGAAAACGGCAGAGAACTTATATAGAAGCATTAGCCAGAAACATATTAGTTTCCCGACCAGTAACGTAACAATCAATCAAAAGGTCTCTCTGACTCCAAACGTGAATTTGACACCACAGGAGACAGAGCAGCTTTCTCAATACGTATCGGATGATAATTACGTACAGAAGACCAAAGAAGATATTAAAGAGCTTGCCAGCCTGTTCCGCAATATGATGGGGGATGAGGAGAAAGCGGCCAGAAGTGATCATTATCCAACCCTTTTCAAAGAGCATTTCACCCCGATGCCGGGATTTAGAGCAATTTATCGTTTTCAAATAGAAGGAATGGATATGCCTCTTGCGCTTGTGATAGATCAGGGTAGCCTGAACTGTGACTATGCCGACTTAGAAAGAGCTGAAGTGGATTGTACTTTGGAAGAAGAGGTGCTTGGCGCCATCACAAAAGGCCAGCAAACATTTCAGCAGGCTTTTATGTCCGGTAAGATTAAGATGAAAGGTGACTTCCAATTGCTGAGGGACTTGGATAAGTTATTTCCGTTTCGATAAATAAGGGAAAGAGAGGAAAACGTGATGAATGATTGTATTTTCTGCAAAATAGCAAAGGGGGAGATTCCTTCTAAAACCATTTATGAAGATGAAATGTTTCGTGTGATTTTGGATTTGGGACCTGCTACAAAGGGACATGCCCTGATTCTTCCAAAGGAGCATTTTGCAAATCTGTATGAACTTCCGGATAATTATGCAGAAGCTTTGATGAAAGTGGCAAGAAAAGTAGGCTTGCTTATGAAAGAAAAGCTTTCCTGCGATGGACTTAATTTAGTTCAGAACAATGGTGAAATCGCCGGACAGACTGTATTCCACTTCCATATGCATATGATTCCCAGATATGAAGGCGATGGCCAGGTAATTGGGTGGAAGCCCGGGGAACCAACCGGAGAGGAACTTGAACAGATTCAGTCGGAGATTTTAGCATAATGAGAGAACTGCCAGTACAGAGGATTACAGATACAGTTAAAGAAATGTGCGTAAAAGCCAACCATGAGTTGTCAGAGGATATGCAAAAGGCCCTTGCGAAAGCAAAGGCCTTTGAAACGTCTCCGGTTGGCCAAAGCGTTTTAGGCCAGCTTGAAGAAAACCTGAGAATTGCGAAGGAAGAGATGATTCCCATTTGTCAGGACACAGGCATGGCCGTTTTTTTTGTCCAAATTGGACAGGAGGTACACTTCACCGGAGGAAGTCTGGAAGAGGCTATTCAGGAGGGAGTGCGTCTTGGCTATGTGGAAGGATACCTGAGAAAATCAGTTGTTGGTGATCCTTTGATTCGAGAGAACACCGGAGATAACACCCCGGCGGTGATTCATTATGAAATCGTACCGGGCGAAGATGTGGTGATAACCTTTGCGCCGAAAGGCTTTGGCAGCGAAAATATGAGTAAAGTATACATGCTGAAACCGGCAGACGGTGTGGAAGGCGTCAAAAACGCCATTTTACAAACAGTCAAAGAGGCAGGCCCCAATGCTTGCCCACCCATCGTAGTAGGTGTCGGCATCGGAGGAACATTTGAAAAGAGTGCGCTAATGGCAAAGAAAGCATTGACGAGACCTGTAGGAGAGCATTCTGATTTGCCACATATCCGCCAATTGGAGGAGGAGCTTCTAGACCGCATAAACCATATGGGCATTGGCCCGGGTGGATTGGGCGGTAAGTGCAGTGCCCTTGCAGTTCATATCAACACGTATGCGACCCATATAGCCGGTTTGCCGGTGGCTATCAACATGTGTTGCCATGTAAACCGGCATTTGACAGTAACCATCTAGCATCTTTTAAGCGTTTTACGTGGAAAGCGGAAGGAACAATCATGGCTTTGAAATTAAAATTACCATTAGAAAAGACTCAACTTGACGAACTCAAAATAGGAGACGTGGTAGAGTTAAGCGGCGTGCTGTATACAGCCAGAGATGCTGCGCATGCAAGATTGCAAGAACTGATAGATGCGGGAGAAAAGTTACCCATTCAAATAGAAGGAAACATGATTTACTACATGGGTCCTTCTCCTGCACGTCCCGGCAAGCCAATCGGCTCCGCCGGTCCTACGACCGCAACACGCATGGACAAATATGCGCCAACCCTTTTGGATATGGGACTAAAGGGAATGATAGGAAAGGGCAAACGCTCACAGGCTGTGAAGGATGCGATTGTCAGAAATGGAGCAGTATACTTTGCGGCTGTTGGTGGAGCCGGAGCGCTACTGTCAAAGTGTATTGAAACTTCAGAGGTAGTAGCCTTTGAAGACCTTGGCACAGAAGCAATACGAAAACTGGAAGTAAAAGACTTTCCTGTAATTGTGGTGATTGATGCCCGGGGGAATGACTTATATATAGAGGCCCCAAAAGAGTTTTGTACGGAAGGAAATTAAAGCCTAAAATACCCCTGAAAAAAATATCGAGAAATCAGAAAAATAGCCGTTGACAAACGAAAACACCTTAGATATAATAATTTTTGCGTCACCAATGACGCATCATATTGGTAGAGTCGTAATTCGGATTTGGAGAAATACTCAAGAGGCCGAAGAGGCGCCCCTGCTAAGGGTGTAGGTCGGGCAACCGGCGCGAGGGTTCAAATCCCTCTTTCTCCGTTTCTCTACCAAGCTAAGAATCTTGCAGTTTAAGATTCTTTTTTAACGCCGGTAGAGAGCTGGTAAAAAGTTTTAA